>Ga0114918_10000437_pt1 | contig 35939 bp, 32 predicted proteins | sample LantaG_FD_87015 | JGI IMG/M metagenome (GOLD analysis project Ga0114918, IMG submission 87015) | Deep subsurface microbial communities from Baltic Sea to uncover new lineages of life (NeLLi) - Landsort_02402 metaG | ecosystem: Environmental > Aquatic > Marine > Oceanic > Sediment | place...
TGCAAAACAAACCCAATTTGCTGCACACCCAAATGAACGTAACTATTGCACTAACAAGGGCTTATCAAAATATCAAACCATCCAGACGCCTGAAAAACAAACCCAATTTCAACCCCACCACCCCCGAACCGCCCAGCCGACTATAAAAATGCAAAACAAACCCAATTCCCAAAACGCCAAAATGGACCTAACCTCTTATGAACACAGGGACTACGAACATGAATCACCCCTTCGAACCCACCGAATCTTCCTCCCATCCGACCAACTACGCAAAAACAAGCCCTTGCCAGCCAGGCAGGCATTATTTCATGAACTTAACTTTTGATGTCGAGGTATACTGTTAACGTATGAAGACTTTTTTGATTGGAAGCGAAGAATGATTATGCGAAAACACATATGGATTATCGCCGCCGTTTCGGCCCTGCTGGCCCTTGGAACCTTCAACTGCAACGGCTGCAAGAAGAAAACCGCAGATCCACCAAATATCACACACAATCCCGGTCATACCTCGGTTCACACACCCGTTGAGAGCAATACGCCGCCTGCCAAGAGCAACAATCCCGCCGAAAATACCGTCGTTAAACCAGTTGAAACGCCCCAAATAAGCATCAAGGACGTGATTGCAAAGGCCCGCTGGAATGCGGTTTACCAGCCCTGGTATGGCAAAACAGCCCCTGATTTCACTCTTACTGACATTAACGGCAAGAAGCACACCCTGAGCGATTATCGCGGCAAAGACGTCATGCTCGTTTTCTGGGCGACATGGTGCGGGCCATGTATAATGGAAGTGCCCCATCTAATCGCCTTTCAGACCATCGAAACCAAAAAAAAGATAGAGGTACTCGCAGTATCCTACACATCGTATGGAAACCCCGCCGAGAGAATCAAAGCCTTTGCCACGCAGAACCCAAGGATAAACTACACTATCTTCGCGGCGGACAAGAGCGAGATGCCAAAGCCCTATGACTACATAGAATACATACCCTGCAGCTTCTTTATCGACCCGCAGGGAAAGATAAAGGTTGCTACGACGGGAATGCTCTCGCTGGGCGATATGAAACTCATCCTGCAGGCTCGCTAACTGCCAAAACCGCTTTTTGTACGCAGATTCAGAAAAATTTGCTGGACAACGACTGGCTGGGTGGCTAAAATAGCTCTTTTCGGATAATTGAGATGTTCAGATTGGTATAACAGTGTGATTTAGAGGCAGCCTAACTATGGCACATAAAAAAGGACAGGGTTCTTCAAGGAACGGCCGCGACAGTAATGCACAGTACAGGGGCGTAAAGCTTTACGGCGGCCAGAAGGCGACTGCAGGTTCGATTATCATTCGCCAGTGCGGAACAAAGTTCTTCCCAGGCTTCAATGTCGGAATGGGCAGGGACTTCACGCTCTTCGCCACCGCCGACGGAACAGTGCGCTTTCAGGGCCGAAGAGTGCACGTCGACTGACAACTTGCCCTCCCCTATGGCATGGCCACTGACGAAACAAGCATCAGCAAAAGGATGGTTTTCATGCCATCCTTTTTTTATACAGGATGCAAAACGAATACGCTGATTGGCATATAATTATGTTTATCGACGAGGCAAAAATCTGGATAAAGGCCGGAGATGGCGGCCACGGATGCGTCAGTTTTCGACGCGAAAGATTCATCCCAAAAGGAGGCCCAGATGGCGGCGACGGAGGAAGAGGTGGAAACGTCTATTTCCAGGCGGTTGACAACCTCGATACGCTTTTGGATTTTGCCGGTAAGCATCACTGGCAGGCGCAGAACGGCCAGGGCGGCTCGGGCTGTAACAAGCATGGCGCCGACGGAGAAGACCTCGTAATAAAGGTCCCGCCCGGCACGCTCATATACGATACGGATATCGACCTGATGATAAAAGACCTCGATAGGGCTGGAACGAAGGTCCGCGTCTGCATCGGCGGCAGGGGCGGCAGGGGCAATAAGGCCTTCGCCACCGCCACCAACCAGGTCCCGAGACGGGCTGAACTTGGCAAGAAAGGCCGACAGCGAAACATCAGGCTTCAACTGAAGCTCATCGCAGACGTAGGCCTGGTCGGCCTGCCCAACGCCGGAAAAAGCACCCTTATCTCACGTTGTTCCGCCGCCAGGCCAAAAATTGCCGATTATCCATTCACAACCCTCGAACCCGTATTGGGCATAGTGGAGCTTAGCGGGTTCAGAAGATTTGTCATGGCCGATATCCCCGGCATCATCGAAGGCGCACACAGCGGCGCCGGCCTGGGCTGTGAATTTCTAAAACACATAGAAAGAACGAAGATACTGGCACATATTGTTGATATAATGCCGATTGACGGCTCGGACCCGGTGGAAAACTACCACGCCATCCGCACAGAGCTGCAGCAGTACAGCAGTGCCCTGGCACAGAAACAAGAGATGGTCGTGGCCAACAAAACAGACCTCGACCACGACGGCAAAGCCGTACAGAACCTGCAGGAAGGGCTAAACAAAACGGTTTACCCGATTTCCGCTGTTACCGGTTCAGGAACCGCAGAGTTGTCTGAGGTACTATGGCAAAAAGTTAAGCAAACAAAACATGCTCCGGAGCATTAGTTATGAACATAATCGCGATAGACATTGGCAACACGAACATAACCGTTGCCCTTTTCATCGAAGACCAGGAGCAATTCATCGAATCGGTTCCGGGCAAAGCCACTGCAAAACTGACTTCGCTGCTGAAATCGGCATGGGATAAAATCCCCATTGTCAAAAGCTCCAAGGAAAAAAAACGCAACGGTGTAATTGTCGTCAGTAGTGTCAAACCAGCCTGGACCAGGGTCGTTCGACAAATCGCCAAAGAAAAGCTTGGCGAGAAGATTCACATCATCGGCAAAGACATACCCCTACCGATCCCTTTATGGGTGGACGAACCCCAAAAAGTCGGCACCGACAGGGTGGTCTCCGCCGCCGCCGCTTACGCCGTCGTTGAAGATGCCGTCGTTGTCGCTGATGTCGGAACTGCTGTGACCATAGACCTGGTCGATCAAAATGGCGTTTTCCAGGGCGGCGCTATTTGTCCGGGTTTCGAAATCAGCGCCCGCGCATTGAAAGACAATACCGCGCAGCTTCCCATGATAAATGTAACAAGACCAAAAGAACCATACGGAAAAACCACAACAGATGCCATAAACTGTGGATTGTACTATTCGGTAATAGGTGCGCTGGAGGAAATAATCAGGCGTTACGCCGAAAAAATCGGAAGATGGCCTCATACCGTCATCACAGGTTCGGCTGCAAAGTTGATAAAGGACGACTGCCAGTTCATCGACTCCTGCGTCCCCAACCTGGTGGTAAAGGGTATCGTTTTGGCATATCGAAAATATATCGAGCAAAAGGACTGAAATGTTGAAGCTATGAGCGTTTTTGCAGCAGTAGTAACAGGCAAAGGAACCGGGGCAATCTCAACGATTAAGGTGTTCGGCGATGGTGCCGAGACCGTTGTTGCCGCCATATTCGAACCCGAAAACGCCAAAACAACGAATATGAAACCGCCCCGGGTGCTGCTGGGGACAATAACCAAAAACACAGAAGTCATCGACCAGGTTGTCATCGGATGTGAAGCACCGGGTGACATCGCCATAAACTGCCACGGCAACCCGCTTATTGTAGCCGACATTATGCAACTGCTCGCCGAACACGGCGCCGAACTGCTCAGCGCCGACGACCTCACCAAAAAGGTCCTTTCCGCAAAAGGCAATGCCACAATCGCTATCGAAGCCAAGCTCGCCCAAGTCTCCGCAGCAACTCTCGAAGGAACCAAAATCCTCGCCGCTCAAATCGAATCGGGATTAAGCAAAACCGCCCACCAATGGCTCGATAACATAAACAATACCGGCCTCGAACAAATAAAAGCCGCCGCTGCCGACATAATTCGAAACAGCAGAACTGCCCGACTCATCATCGAAGGTTGTACGGCAGTCATTGCCGGGCCGCCCAACAGCGGAAAAAGCACACTGCTGAACTGCCTTTGCGGCAGACAAAAAGCAATTGTCACCGACATAAAAGGCACAACCCGGGACTGGCTAAGCGCCACCTGCAGGATAGGCCCGCTTTTGGTCGAGCTTATCGACACCGCCGGGCTGGATAAATCATCCGCAGACGATTCACCCGACGAGCTTGATACGCTCTCGCAGCAGCGGGCACTTGAGCTTCTTGAACGTGCCGACATGGTGTTGGTCGTCCTGGATGCGAGCGAACCGTACGACCCTTTAGACCCGGTGATGCTGGACAGAATCTCCAACAAAAGATTGCTGACGGTTCTGAATAAATCCGATTTACCCGCGCAACTCGACCCCGAAAGCCTGCCCGAAATGCTCTCCAACAGGATTCACCTCAGCGCAAAACTCGGCACCGGTATCGAACAGCTCATCGCGAAAATCCCGCAAATTTGCGGTGTCACCGATTTCGAACTGGCCGGCGCGGTCTGCTTCACCGCAAGACAGCACGCTCTGTTGGAGCAGTTGCAAAAAGCCCATTCAAAACGCCACGCAACATCGATCATAACACAGTTGTTAAATGCCCGCATCGATGTATAATCTTCTGTTATGACCGCAAACAAGGAAAAGTTGACCCCTGCCATGAGGCAGTTTGTTACGTTCAAGCGGAAATATCCCGATTGCATCCTGTTCTTTCGAATGGGTGACTTCTACGAGACCTTCTACGACGATGCCAAAACCTGCTCGAAGGTTCTCGGCCTGACACTTACCAGCCGCAGCAAAGCCGACAATCCCATCCCGTTGGCAGGCGTGCCCTATCATGCCGTCGATGGCTACCTCAAGAAGATGCTGCAGGCCGGCTATCGAGTCGCCGTATGCGAACAAGTCGAGGACCCAAAAAAAGCAAAGGGTGTCGTTAAACGAGACATAGTCAGAATCGTAACACCCGGCACGCTTACCGACGACATGCTACTTACCGCAAAAGAAGACAACTTTCTCTGTGCCGTCAGTCTCGGCTCGAAGCACGACGCCGCCATAAGCTGGGTTGATATTTCCACAGGTCATTTCTTTGTTCAATCGGTGCCGGAAAACAGGCTCCTCGATGAGCTTTTGCGCCTGGCACCGGCTGAGTGTCTCCTTGCCGACCGAAGGGGCGAACTCTTCGAAGCCGAGACAAGAAAACTCACTGCGGAAATTACCCAGTTAACCAATGCTATTGTCACCGAAAGGCCCGGGTGGTATTTCGACACCTACCAGGCCAGGCAGCGGCTGCTGAAACATTTCGGCACCGCAACATTAGAGGGCTTCGGCATCACCGACGCCGACGACGGCCTCATAACGCCCGCCGGCGCAATCATCGAGTATCTAAACGAAACGCAGAAGACTGCGCTCGGCCACATCCAAAGTCTCAAAAAAATCGACCGCACCAGCTTTCTGCAAATCGACCCGACCAGCCTGCGAAGTCTCGAAGTGCTGCAGACAATCCGCTCAGAAACAAGAAAAGGCTCTCTGCTGCAATCTCTTGACTGCACGCAAACCGGCATGGGCGGCAGGATGTTCAGAAACTGGCTTTGCATGCCCTTGTGCGACCTCGGTGCAATTGAGCTTCGCCAGGACGCCATTGAAGACTTCAAACAGGCACAGGACCAACTCGCTGACATTCGCAGCCTGCTGTCCAGTCTGGCAGACACCGAACGAATAGCCGCCCGCGTCAGCACCTACAGGGCCACGCCGAGAGACCTCGTCGCTTTGGCTGCGACCCTGCGAAAAATCCCCTCGATAAGGAAAATTCTTCAACCCTTCACCGCTGATTTACTTATCAAACTCACCAGCCAATGCGATAGTATGGATGAACTGGCGGATTTGCTCGAAGCGGCCATCGAGCCGCAATGTCCGCCGCACCTGCGCGACGGCGGTGTCATAAAAATGGGATTCGACGAAAAACTCGACAAGCTGCGCTCGATCTCGAAAGACGGCCGAAGCTGGCTGAAGAATTATCAAAAAGAGCAAATCCGGCAAACGGGCATCGCCAACCTGAAAATCGGCTTCAATAAAGTCTTCGGCTATTACATCGAAGTAAATCACTCCGCCGCTGAGAAGGTTCCCGCCGATTATGTGCGGAAACAGACTGTCAAAAACGCCGAACGCTACATTACCGAAGAACTAAAGCAATATGAAACGCAGGTACTTGATGCCCAGGAAAAATCTGTCGAGTTGGAGCAGCAGATCTTCGAACAGGTCCGCCGCCAGACTGCAGGCTATGTCAGCCGGCTTCAAAAACTCGCAGAAACCATCGCGCACTGCGATTGCCTTGCATCCCTGGCCTTTCTCGCCCGACGCAGCGGATACGTCCGACCAAACCTTACCGCAGGCAAAGAGCTTCTAATAGCACAAGGAAGACATCCCGTCCTGACTGAGATGCTCGGAACCGAATTTGTCCCCAACGATATTGAACTTGGCGATTCGCTCGGCGACTGTCTTATTGTCACCGGCCCCAATATGAGCGGAAAGAGCACGTACATAAGACAGACGGCGCTGCTGGTTATCATGGCGCAGACCGGCTCGTTCATACCCGCCAAAGAGGCGACTATAGGCCTGGTTGACAGAATCTTCACCCGCGTCGGAGCTTCGGATGAACTGGTACGAGGCCGGTCAACATTCATGGTCGAAATGACCGAAACCGCAAACATCCTTAACAACGCCACCGAAAAATCGCTCGTAATTCTCGATGAGGTCGGCCGAGGCACCAGCACCTACGATGGTCTGGCGCTGGCCTGGGCCGTAACCGAACACATCGCCGCCAAACTGAAATGCCGCACCCTTTTCGCAACACATTACCACGAACTGACCGAACTGGCCGAACTCTTTACCAATATCAAAAACTGCAACGTTGCCGTCCGCGAATGGATGGACGAAGTCGTCTTCCTGCATAAAATCCTGCCCGGCGGAACAGACAAGAGCTACGGCATTCACGTGGCAAAACTTGCCGGCGTACCAAAATCCATACTCGACAGGTCAAAGGAAATACTCGAAGAACTCGAAAGCACATTCCAGAAGGAAGCAACCGGCGAACACCTCGCAAAAAACAAAACAAAGCAGCCCGACGCGGATTCGCTCTTTGTCCAAAAGCACATGTCCGTTCTCGAAAAACTCGGTACTATCGACCTCGACAATCTCACCCCCATAGAGGCCATCAACCTGCTAAACCGCATAAAACGCGAGATCAACGAGAAATAAATTGATGCAGCGGGCAAAAAATTCTTGCAACAGCCTTGCGTTGCCTGCTTAAATATATGTGTGTGAGTCACCGCACAATTCGTTTCTGGAAAATGGAGAACGATTATGAAACTAACTCTCAAATTACGGCTGCTGCTTCTAAGCTTTTTAATGCTGCTCTCAGGCTGTTCCGAGGTTCCCATCACCGGCAGAAGCCAGTTCAACATCGTACCGACTTCTTTTATGCGTTCGCTCAGTTTCCAGTCCTACCAGGAATTTCTTTCGGCCAACAAGCTGAGCACCAACGCCCAACAAACGGCAATGGTAAAACGTGTCGGCGCCCGAATTCAGAATGCCGTCGAGCGCTACTGCGAGGAGAACTATATGTTCGACAGGCTCAAAGGCTATCAATGGGAGTTCAATCTTGTCGAGGATCCCAACGTAAACGCATGGGCTATGCCTGGCGGGAAAGTCGTCGTTTATACCGGCCTGCTGCCCGTCGCGCAGAATGATGCAGGACTGGCCGTCGTGCTGGGCCATGAAATCGGACACGCATTCGCAAAACACGGCTCAGAAAGAATGTCCCAGGGCCTGCTTGCCCAGTTCGGCGAAACAGCCCTATCCGTCGCCCTGGAGAAACATTCTGCCGCAACCAGGGACCTGTTTATGCGTTCCTACGGCATAGGAACACAAATAGGAATCCTTCTGCCTTACAGCAGAGTCCATGAGAACGAAGCAGACCATCTCGGGCTAATCTTTATGGCAATGGCCGGCTACAATCCCGAAAATGCCGTCACTTTCTGGGAAAGAATGGCTGCCAAGGAAAAAGGGCCGCAGCCGCTTGAACTGCTCAGTACACACCCCGTACACGCAACAAGAATCCAGAACATCAGGGACCTCATACCCGAGGCAATGGAGTATTACAAGCCGCAGTAAAACTGCCTCAAAGCACAATCAAAAAGTATGACCCTTGTAATTCGCGTTCCCACGTGTACAATAGGCCCCTAATTAGGTTTTTTGGAGATTACCGTATGGCAAAAATCACCAAGCTTGATGACATCGTATCGCTGTGCAGGCGAAGAGGTTTTATATTTCAGTCCAGCGAAATATACGGCGGCCTGGCAAGCTGTTACGACTACGGGCCGCTCGGCGTTGAGCTTAAAAACAACGTCAAAAGGGCTTGGTGGAAAAGCGTTGTCCAGATGCGCGATGACGTAGTAGGGCTTGATTGCAGTATCCTGATGCACCCTTTGGTCTGGAAGGCCAGCGGCCACGCCGACAAGTTTGCCGATTTAATCGCCGAATGCAAAAAATGCAACACCAGAAGCCGCGTCGACCACCTGCAGAACCACGCAGGTGAGCACACCGAGCACGTCCCGGTCGAAACCGCGATGGCTGAGGCCGGCAATCTGGCCGACAAAGTTTGCCCCAATTGCGGCACCGTCGGCAAGTTCACCGAGCCTATGCCCTTCAAACTGATGTTCGAAACCCAGATGGGAGCCAACGCTGATGACTCCATGACGCTTTATCTCAGGCCTGAAACCGCCCAGGGAATCTTCGCAAATTTCAGAAACGTCCTCGATACCACCAGGGTCAAAATCCCCTTCGGCATCGCCCAGATCGGCAAGAGCTTTCGCAATGAAGTTACAACCAAAGCATTCATATTCAGAACCCGCGAATTCGAGCAGGCCGAAATCGAATTCTTCTGCGAACCCGGAACCGACGAACAATGGTACGAGCACTGGAAAGAGACCCGCTTCGAATGGTACACGAACCTCGGCATAAAAAAAGAGAACCTGCGTTTCCGTAACCACGACCCCGACGAATTAGCACACTACGCCAAGGCCTGCGCCGATGTCGAATACAAATTCCCCTTCGGCTCCGGCGACTGGCAGGAACTCGAGGGCGTCGCAAACCGAACCGACTACGACCTTCGCCGGCATCAGCGAGGCATGAGAACGCTCAACAGTTGGTATGAGAATAACGGCGACCTTAGCAAAATCGACCTCAAGGAAGAAGCTGAAGATTTCTACAAAGGTCCGCTGTCGTACTTCGACGAGCAGGCCAAAAAACGCTACATCCCCTACGTCATCGAACCGAGCGCCGGCATAGACAGAAGTGCACTTGCATTTCTGGTCGACGCCTACGACGAAGAGCAGGTCCGCGGCGAAACAAGAAATCTCCTGCGGTTCCATCCGGACCTGGCGCCGGTAAAAGCCGCCGTCTTTCCGCTCGTCAAAAAAGACGGTATGCCCGAAATCGCCCGCAACATTTACGACCAGCTCAAGAAGTACTTCAACTGCTTCTACGACCAAAAAGGCGCCGTGGGCCGACGATACCGCAGGCAGGACGAAGCCGGCACGCCGTTCTGTATAACGGTCGACGGCCAGACAAGAGAAGACAACACCGTAACCATTCGAGAGCGTGACTCGATGGAACAGATAAGAGTATCAACCGATAAACTACTAAACTACATTCGTGAAAAACTGGAGGTGTAAAATGATTGTTGACAAAATTGAAAACGCCCATCTTTACAAGGGACTTTCCGAGAATCTCGACAAGGGACTCGAACTGCTGAAAGACCCCACAATCGCCGAAAAAGAGGCCGGAAAGTACGAAGTCGACGGCGATAATCTTTTCTATATGATTCAGATATATGAAACAAAGACCAGGGAAGAGATGCTCTTCGAAGCGCACAAGGATTATATCGACATCCAGGCCGTCCTTGATGGAGCCGAAACAATCGGCTATGCACCCACAGATGAACTGGAAATTGAAATCCCCTATAAGCCGGACGTAATGAAATGTAAGGACCCAAAAATCTTCACCGAGACCAAGCTCGCCAATGGTATGTTCGCGATATTCTTCCCCAACGACGCACACAAGCCCTGCTATCAATACGACGGGCCGGGCAACGTCCACAAGCTCGTCATAAAAGTCAAAATCTAACCGCTCATTAAATGCCGCCGGAGAAACCAAATGGCAGAAGCGGCCACGAGCAAAAAATTCGATTGTGCCGAGCCGTCAAAAAAATGGCGGCCCAGCACTCTTTTTGCCAAAATAGTACTACCCTGTTTCTCTCTCTTCTTGGCATAGTCCTCGAACCACCTCACTCCAATGATCAAGTATCCTTAATCAATCAAATACACATGGAGTGTCCGCCTGATCCGGATTGTCATAGGATTTTCTTATTCCTGTCTATACAAGCATTTACGTCTTTCGCATATTCCAAAGAACCGAATTTTCGACAAAAACATGCAAGTCGGCCCTATTATAGAGGGTGCGCCCGTCTTCTAAGCACCCAAAAACGAGGTATAGACAATATGGCCAAAATCGCAACATCCAATTACGCCAACGCAAAACCCAATATCCCCCATAGAACACTACCGTCCCTCGAACGGCCTCAACATAATATAGAAAATCCCGATTCCTTCGGGAATCGATTATCAATCATCAGTGATCAATTACTTGACTCACCTATACCGCCCAGATTGCCACGCAGCCACAACCTTTTTATGCAAAACAAACCCAATTTCCTACAAGCCAGAATCTACTTAACCTCTTATCCGAGCATGGGTTATGGAACTATTCGCCTTCCCGAACACCGAATAAACAAACCCAATCTGGGATCGGAGTTTATCCCGGCGCACCGGGAGCACGCAGGGAATCAAACCCACCGTCCCCGAACTGCCCAGGCGAGTATTAATATGCAAAACAAACCCAATTTGCTGGAGGGCCAAATAAACGTAAATGCTGTTGCAATAATGGATTATCGAGATTCAAGGCTCGGTGCAAGCTTGGAAAACAAACCCAATTTTCAGCAAACCACTTTTTGCCGATAACCGCTCAGGCTTTCCTGCATCCTTGATCTTCGAAAAGTACTGGCGTACCAGCCGAGAATTGCACGATTAACAATTGTAGGGTATCCTGTTTAACTAATGCATGGATTGTGAACAGATAGGTCAAAGGAGAACTCTGATGACTGAAGAACAAAACGAACAGACACAAACTGAAAAACCAAAAAAAGATGGCAAATGGCGCAGGCGAATAGGCCTTGTCCTGATAGTCATTGCCCTGGTGCTTCTTGCCTTGTCGCTGGCGGAGCGTTCGTCCTCGAAAAGCATCGACGAAAGAATCGCCGAAATTCAGGCCGCCAACAAAATACCCGACGAGCAAAACGCGGCACTTATCTACAATCAATTGCTGCAGGATGCCGATGCGACAGACTTTTCCTCCTCTCCGATAGATAACCAGGCCTACTATCCGGCTCTTAAGAGACCGTGGCTGGCTACTGACTATCCCGAACTGAAACAGTGGCTCTCAGACCGCCAGCCGCTCATAGACAAACTGCTCGAAGCTTCGAAAATCCCCCAGTGCAGATTCCCCCTCGGAATCGACGTCCCGCAGATGAGTTCCCGCATGTCGCACCTCGCTGTCATGCGCCATTGGGCGCGAATGCTCATCTGTGCTGCAAATAACGACCAGGCCGTTGGCCGACACGATGCCGCAATGCAAAAATATCTCTGTGTTATCCGCATGGGAGAACACCTTCACCAACAACCACTACTCGTGGACCAGTTAGTAGGTATTGCGGTCGACGCCCTGGCGGTTATGAACATAAAGAGATTTGTCCTTCAGTCCCTGCCAACAAAGCAGCATCTTGAATTGCTGGAAGAGGTCCTGCCTCATAACAAACAGCACTGGCTCAGAGAATTCGAAAACGCCCGAGAACTCGAAAACCTCTATCAGCGAAGCCAATTGGGCTTTATTAGCCACTCCCTTACCGAGTGGTGGTTCGGCATTCCCAACGAGAAAGCTTTCGAACATGCGAAGGTGCTGCTTCTGCGTGTACTAAGCGATGAGCACGGAACGCGAATCCTCATTGCAGTTAGACGATACAAAGACACCAACGGACAATGGCCGGAAAACCTCGATGTCGTGAAGCCGTTCCTGCCGAAAGATATTCTCATCGACCCCGCCAACGGCGGCTCTTTCGTCTACAAAGTGACCGGCGACAGCTTCACACTTTACAGCAAGGGGCCGAACAACCTTGACGACGACGGCCAACGCAACGATGGAAAAGACGATTGGCTTATATGGCCGACAAAGTAACAAATGACCCCACAGGGAGGCTTCTGATGCCCAATAGCAGCACGGTTTGTATTGACAACTTAAAAGACAACGTAGATAACCAGGTCACGCTGGCTGGCTGGCTCTACAAATCCCGCTCCAGCGGAAAGGTGCAGTTTCTGGTCTTGCGCGACGGAACCGGCCTGTGCCAGTGCGTCGTCGAAAAAGCAAAAGTATCCGACGAACTCTTCCAACAGCTAAGGCATCTCGGGCAGGAGTCATCCCTGACGATAACCGGAACCATACGCGCAGAACCGCGAAGCGTCGGCGGATACGAATTAACTGTCTCCAACGCTGCAATAATTTCCCCTGCCGAAGGCTATCCCATCACCCCAAAATCGCACGGCACGGATTTCCTGCTCAAGAATCGTCACCTTCACCTTCGCTCGCAGAGGCAGTGGTGTATCGGCAAAATCCGCCACACCGTTATCGACGCCATTCGAACATTCTTCAACGATAATGGTTTCACACTCGTCGATACGCCAATATTAACAGCCATGGCCGCAGAAGACGAACAGACACTCTTTGAAGTCGATTACTTCGGCTCCCCGATACACCTCACCCAGACAGGCCAACTCCACCTCGAATCCGCAGCCATGAGCTTCGGCAAAGTATACTGCTTCGGCCCCACCTTCAGAGCCGAAAAAAGCAAAACCCGCAGACACCTCACCGAGTTCTGGATGGTCGAACCGGAAGTAGCCTTTATTGACCTCGAAGGCCTGCTTGCCCTGGCAGAAGACTTCGTCTCCTTCATAGTCCGCCGGGTCATCGACAAAAACGCCGACCAGCTAAAAACCCTCGGCGCAAACATCGCAACTCTCGAAAACATCAAGCCACCCTTCTACAGGCTCACATACACCGAAGCAGTCGACATCCTCACAGGCCAAAAAACAAAAGACTTCCTCGCACAGCAGCTAACTCAGCTAAAAAACGAAAAACAGCAAATCGAAACCAAAATCGCAGAACTCCTGCAGCAGCAAAAAGGCCGATTGAAGCAGTGGCAAACAGATAAAATAGCCGCCGAACTAATCGAACTAAATGCCGCCGCCGCAGAACTCGATACCAAAATCGAAAACAACCCAAAACACGCACAACTCGCCGCCGACTTTCGCTGGGGCAAAGACCTCGGCGGCTCCGACGAAACCATCATCTCGCAAATGCACGATAAGCCCGTCTTCGTCACACACTATCCAAAAACCGCCAAGGCATTCTACATGAAGACCGACAGGAGCAATGAAAAAGTTGTACTCAATTTCGACATGCTCGCCCCGGAAGGCTTCGGCGAAATCATCGGAGGCTCTACCAGAGAAGATGATTACGAATTGCTTCTGTCACGCATCAAACAGATGCAGCTCGACCCCGAAAATTACAAATGGTACCTCGACCTGAGAAAGTACGGCTCTGTCCCGCACGGCGGATTCGGACTCGGCGTCGAACGAACCATCGCATGGCTCACCGGCGAAAAGCACATCCGCCAGTGCATAGCATTTCCAAGAATGATGGACAAGGTATACATATAACAGGCCGCCGAAAATTGCAGACAGACCAAAACACAAACATGGTTCAATGGACGGTACAAAAGCTGCTGAACTGGACTACCGAATACTTCACCGAAAAACATCTCGACTCACCTCGGCTGAGTGCAGAACTCCTGCTGAGCCACGTCCTCGACATGAAACGCATCGAACTGTATACCCAATTCGACAACCCCGTCGCCAAACTACAACTCGATAAGCTGCACGAACTTGTAAAACGCGCCGCCAAAAATGAACCCATCCAATACCTTGTCGGCAAAACAGAATTCTACTCGATTCAGCTTGAAGTGGCCCCGGGCTGCCTGATTCCACGTCCGGAAACCGAACTGCTCGTCCAGCGCTCCATAGAATTGCTGCGCACACGCACCGGCCCCCAGCTCGTCTGTGACCTCTGCACAGGCTGTGGCTGCATCGCCGTGGCAATCGCCAAAAACTTCCCCGCCGCACGAATAATCGCAACCGATATCTCCGACAATGCCCTCAGAATCGCTGCCAAAAACATCGAAAACCACCGTCTCAAAGACCGCATCCAACTGCTCTGCGGCGACCTGTTCGACCCCGTCCTCCCACAAATGGATACCGCCAAATTCGATTTGGTATGCTGCAATCCCCCTTACGTAAGCCATACGGAATTCGAACAACTCGACCCCAACGTCAGGCTCTATGAGCCGGAGCTTGCCCTGCTCGCCGGAACAGACGGCCTCGATGTTTACCGCAGAATTGCCGAAAGTGTCCACCGGTTCCTGAAAGACAATGCCGCCCTCATCCTGGAAATCGGTTATGCCCAAGGCCCCGCCGTAACCCAACTGCTCGAACAAACCGCTCTCTTCGACCAAATCAAAATCGAAAAGGATATGAACAATAATGACAGGGTGGTCACCGCAATAAGAAAACCATCCTGATGTCCGGCTTCAGTATGAAAGCACCGTGGCGACCTTATAACCGCCGAGCTTGTCACGGCCGGCTAATTCCATAAGCTCGATAAGAAATGTTATTCCCAAAATGTCACCGCCGATTTTTTCGATAAGCTCGCACGCCGCCGACATCGTTCCGCCCGTCGCCAGCAAATCGTCGATCATCAAAACCTTCGCCCCCTTTTCTATCGCGTCGCTGTGCACTTCAAGCGTATCTGTCCCGTATTCCAGTTCGTAAGTAATGCTTTCGGTCTCACTCGGCAGCTTACCCTTTTTGCGGATAGGCACAAAGCCCGCCCCAAGTTGCTTCGCCGCCGCCGCGCCGAATATAAAACCACGCGCCTCAACCGCCGCAACATACTCCACCTCCGAATCGACAAAATCCGCACACAAGGCATCAACTGCTGCGCGAAAGGCCTGCGAATCAGCCAGCAACGGCGTAATATCGCGAAAAAGAATCCCTTCCTTAGGCCAATCGGCAATACTGCGAATATAATTCTCCAGACAAATCGACTCTGACATCATTTCTCTGTCCTCGCCAAAAAAGCTAAACACCAAAGTACAGACGTACACACCACCTGAACACCGTTGACTATTCTTAATACACAGAGGACTAAATGCAAGTGTTATCGAGTGTTTTTTTCACCCTATTACTGGTTCATGTACTCATAAAGCTTCGTCAGTGCGCCGCGCTGTATCTGTCGAATGCGTTCACGTGTCAGCCCCAGTACCTCCGCTATTTGCCGCAGTGTCAGCGGCTTATTCCCATCGAGACCATAATGAAGCCTCAGAATATTCGCCTCGCGAGGCTCAATCTCATTCAGAAGCCGCAAGGCTTTCGCTTTTTCTTCATCGGCGACAAGGTTATCCTCCGGTTGACCACCGCTCTGGTCCTCAAGAGTCATCTCCAGCATCTCATCATCACTCGAATCACCGCCGCTGTGTGTATCCTGCACCGAACTGAGAATCGCCACGATCTGCTCAATAATCCTGGCCTTGCGAATTGAAAGATGCATAATCTCCGCCATTTCGTGGATATCCGGAGACCTGCCAAGACTGCTCTCTAATTCCGCTGCGATATGACGCCACTGATTTATCAGCGAAACCATGTACGTCGGAATATGAACAGGCTGAACGTTCTCCAACAGTGCACGCTTAATGCCCTGCTTTATCCACCACGCAGCGTAGGTGCTGAAACGAGTCCCACGGTCCGGGTCAAAGTAATCAACAGCCTTTATCAGGCCGAGATTGCCCTCTTCAATCAGGTCACCGAGACTCATACCCCTGTTGCCGTACTTCTTGGCGATATTAACAACAAGCCGAAGATTGCTCCGCACCAATTGCTCACGAGACAACGGGTCGTTCTCATCGACAATAAGTTTACCGAGAAGATGCTCCTGCTCCATTGTCAAAAGAGGAGCATCGTCAATCTCCTTGAGATAATCTTTTATCGTTGCGTCGAATGCGATGGCTAACTCCCGCCCTGCCGAGGCCTCAAAACCTCGACTGCCATGGGCAAATACTTGACCTAACCCTGTTCAACCGACGACACAAATGCCGTCAACTCCAATACTGTCATGGTATCGGTCAAATATGCCCGCGGGTTTAACCGCCAGCGCACCACCACCCAATACACGCCCTTACAAGCCTATTTATCGGTATCAGCCTCGGACTTTTCCTTGTCCTCGTCCGATTCTTCCGCCCCCCCAGATGCCTCGGATTCCTGCTCAGGTACTTCGGCTTCTTTCACCTGCTCAGCTTCAGCCGCTGTAGGCTCCGCAACTTCCTGCTCACCGGCCGATTCTTCACTCTCTTCGGATGTCTCCTGCGATTGCTCAGTTTCGACCGCTTCAGGTTCAACCGCTTGCTCAACTTCGGCAGGTTCCGGCTCAACCTTTTCCTCCGCCGCACCTGCATCGCTTACGGCTTCATCGTCTGCTTGCCCTTCTTCAGATTGTACAGCCTCAGCAGCTTTGGCTTCACTTGCCTTCTTAACCTCAGCAGCTTCCGCTGCAGCCGTTGCAATCGCATGGCCTATTGAATCGATCACTACAGGGTTTACTGCAGCAGCCTCACGTACTTTGGGTTTGGCAGCCTCTTCGCCCTTTTCCTCGCCGGCATGTTCTTCGGCAGCCCAGCGAGCCCGGCGCAGGCTCAAACCAATCTTACGAGAGTCGCTATCGATACGAAGAATCTTGACTTCAACTTCTTCGCCTAAACTAACAATATCCTGCGGCTTCTCAACCTTATGATCCGCAAGTTCCGAGATATGCAGCAAGCCTTCCAAATCCTTCTCAAGTTCCACGAATGCGCCAAAATTCGTCAGCTTCGTTATCTTGCCCTTGATGATTTGTCCCGGTATATACGTTTCCGGAATTGCACGAACCCAGGGATCTTCGGTCAACTGCTTGATGCCAAGTGATATACGCTGCTTATCTTCATTAACTTCAAGAACAACGCATTTTACTTCCTGACCCTTCTCCAGCATTTCGCTCGGGTGGTTGTATTTCTTCGTCCAGCTTAGGTCCGAAATATGTACCATCCCGTCGATACCCGGCTCTATCTCGACAAACACGCCGAAATTCGTCGTGCTGCGAACAGTCGTCGTGACAATCGTGCCCACAGGATACTTTTGAGATGCGATCGTCCAGGGATTTATTTCAGTCTGCTTGAGACCAAGCGAAATCTCACGTTTCTCCTTGTTCACATTCAAAACAACCGTCTCAATCTCATCGCGCATATTCACCATCTCGCTCGGATGCGACAGACGCTTCGTCCAACTCATCTCGCTGATATGAACCAAACCTTCAATTCCCTCTTCCAGACGAACAAAAACACCGTAGTTCATCACGTTGACAACCGTACCCTTTACTCTTGTTCCGATTGGATAACGATTATCAACGTCCTCCCACGGACTTGCCGTTTTCTGCTTGAGACCGAGCGAAATCTTGTCGTTCTCCTTGTCGACACCAATCACCATACACTCCAATTCCTGGTCCAGTTTCACCACTTCCGACGGGTGCGATATCCTTCCCCAACTCAAATCCGAAATATGAAGCAGCCCGTCTACACCGCCAAGGTCCACAAAAACTCCGAAGTCCGAGATGTTCTTGACAACCCCTTTTCGCAGTTGGCCGACTTCTATCTCGGCCATGATCTTCTCCTTGCTGCTGCGACGCTGCTCTTCGATAAGTTTCCGACGCGAGACAACAATATTGCGGTTATCCACATCAATCTTCAGAATTATGCATTCAACCTCCTGGCCGATGAATCTGCTGATGTCACCGGGCCTGCGAATGTCAACCTGAGATGCCGGCAAAAATACCGGAACACCAATATCCACCAGAAGGCCGCCCTTGATCCGACGTATAACCTTGCCACTAACAGTGTCACCCTCCGAGTTTGCCTCAATAATCCTTTCCCAGCCTCGAATCCGGTCGGCCTTGCGCTTGCTTAACACAATAAGACCGCCGCTGGAATCAAAATCTTCCAACAGTACCTCGATTTCCCTGCCGGCCTCTATTTCTTCCGGGTCGTCGAATTCTCCTGCCTCGACAACACCCTCGCTTTTCAAACCGACCTCGACTATCACATCATTACCGATCTGAGATACTATCTTACCTTTCAAAATCGTCCCGGGAAGACGCGAATCAACCTTCGCCTGCAGAACCTCCTCCAAAAATTCACCGTCCTTCTCGGTGAACAACTCGCCGACCTGCGTGTCTAATTGTTCTTCCGACAAACCTAATTTGTTAACTATATTTCTGTCTACCATATAAACTAATTCCTCTGTGGAGTCTATTCTTCCAACCCGCAGACGCCCCACATTTACGCCCGCAAATCACATACAACCCCACCATGACCGGCAGGGATGTAAACACAGCGTTTACAGTTGTCATTTATACAAACGCATTGGCCCACGCAGCCAATGCCTGTAGCCACAAAATGCCATACCAGCATCTCAAGGCTAATCCTTGCGATCTGCTAACCTTGCAATACAGCCGGAATCCAAAGCTGTAAGCTGCTCAACAAATTCACTTATTACCCTGTCGGGAGTCGACGCACCAGCCGCCACGCCCGCTGCACTTTTACCAAAAACCATCCTTTTATCAAATTTCGCCCAACTCTGCAAGTGAAACGTTTGATTGTTGTATTTCTTGCAAAGTTCTGCAAGTTTCCGAGTATTAGCACTCTCTAAACCCCCAAGAACGAACATTACGTCAACCTTTCGGCACAATTGAACCGCCGATTCCTGCCTCTTTATCGCCTCCTTGCACAACGTATTGATTACTTTTAACTCGCCAAAGCCCTCTCTTATTATCGCACCAACCATTCTCCCAAAATACTCCGGTGTCTGTGTCGTCTGGCAAACAATACCTAACTTGCCGTTCCTCGGCAAGTTATGAACATCCGACTCGTCCGCTATGACCATTACATCGGCTACACAGCCAACAACTGCCTGAACCTCCGGATGATTCCTATCACCCATAACAACAACCTCATAACCCGAATTGCCCAATTGCTCGGCTATCTGTTGTACTCGCTTGACCAATACGCACGTCGCGTCAACTATATTGAGACCTCTTTCCCTCAACCTCGCAACCTGCGCAGGCGCTGCCCCATGAGAGCGGATAAGAACCGTCCCCGATGTAATCTCTTCGATAGACTCGACTGTTTTCAAACCGTTATCCGCAAGCCGCTCCACAACGTCATCGTTGTGAATAATCGCCCCTAAACTGTAAACCTCCTTTTCTTCCTTGAGTATCTTCTCTGCCGTGCTGATTGCGTTGCGCACACCCGGACAGAACCCGCATTTCTTCGCTACTATAACCTTCATTACAAACTCATTCTGACAATTTCACAAATCCTTGGTCGGCTATCCCTGCGACATCACTCAACCCGAAATTATACCCCCAAACAACAATTTAATCCAGCAAAACTTCCCTGCCGCTATCCGCCGGTGAATCCATAGCCTGTATGTGGATATGCTTCGTAAGCCGTTCTTTTCGAATCATCGCAAAAGGTCGGACAGTAGAATTTTAACGCCGATAGCAATTAGTATTACTCCACCGAGAATCTCAATTTTGCTTTCGAAAACATGGCCGAATCTTTTGCCGATGTAAACGCCGAGGTACGACAGGGCGAACGTAACAAGCCCTATGATGGCCGCCGCCGTGAATATGCCGACCGCCAGCAATGAAAGCGTCACTCCGACCGCCAGCGCGTCGATGCTTGTCGCCACCGACAGCATCAGCAAAACGTAGAAATTCAAAGGGTCAAACTTCCGACACCCATGTTTGATTTCGAAAGATTCGTAAATCATTTTAGCACCGACCGCGCTCAGCAAACCAAAAGCAACCCAGTGGTCATAATCTGCGATGTAATCTTTTATGGTCAGGCCGGCCAATACGCCGGTCAGGGGCATTATCGCCTGAAAACCGCCGAACAAGGCCGCAATGCCAAATGCATGGCGCATTCTCAATTCTTTGCACGTCGCCCCGCTGACGATGGCCACTGCCAAAGCGTCCATTGCAAGACCAAAAGCTATTAGCGTGACTGTGAAAAACTCCATTTCATGTATCTCCGGCGGTTCGGCCAAGGTCAACGCCGTCATGTGCCAACGTATCCTGAAGCGTTTTTATGTCAAGCTCTCGCGGTGTGCACCCAGCTTTCGCCGGCAGTGCCGCTTCGCAGGCTGACCGCCAACGAGATATCACTCACCGGCGTTTTCAGTAGTCTTTCATGTCTCTCATCCAGTCGGGCCAGTCATCGGGCGTTACCCCGCCCGCGATTGTCCATGGCCCGTCGGTTTCGAATTTGCGGTTCCACTTCAGCGTCCACAACCGTTTCAGATCTACCTTTTGAACGGCATAATCCATGAATACCGCGTTTAAACCGCGATTGTGTCGATTCAGGCACACGTATCCCATTTCGTTCAAGCTCGTGCCGGTAACGAAGGTGCTTTCGTATTCCGGCGGACTGTCTTTCGCCCATGGGCTTGCGTTCTGGTAGCCGGCACAGTCAAGCACCATCGGCACCCTTGCAGCCTGCCTCACACTAGGCGTCTTCCACATCCTGTCATCGGTCTGGTACTGAGCACTGGCCTTGCTTAGTATCCACGTGTTTATCCCGTAGCTGCACGGCGGATTGCCTAAAGGATCGCTGCCGGTGTCCTGCCATGCGGCGAACGGGCTTCTCCCACCTTCGGCGTACGTCTTGGTTGCCATTGGGCACAGAAGAAGTTCGTCGTCTTTATAGAACTCCTTAAGCTCCGGCCTGCCGAGCAGGCTCGTGCCCCCATTGCCCAGGTCGCCCATAAACAGTCCCCTGTTATCGTCTGTGTAGAACTTCATGACAAGGCCCCACTGGTGCAGGTTCGACATACAAATTATGGCCTTGGTCTGCGTCCTGGCCTTATTCAACGCCGGCATCAGAATAGACATCAGCACCGCGATTATCGCGATTACAACAAGAAGCTCTATTAGCGTAAAACCATGTTTCCTGTTCATACGCACCACAACCTTTCCGCCGCCGGTTTGGACAATAAACTGCTCGCTTATAATCTCATTCTACTCGCCGGCAGTCGGCAATGCAATAGGCAAATGTGTTTTTGCAAAAGCAGCACACTTGACAAATCCCTCCCCTGATGCAAAATGTACAGTTTATTGAGCGTTTGATGGATTACGAGGCAAAAAATGTAATCCTTGTGAATAAACTACCGTTGCTGGTGCGTCCAAAGGCTGAATATGCAGTTTTCTTTCGCAAACACATGTTTCAAGCAAAGGAGTATCCTGATGAACATGAAGCCAAATAGGTTTTACGTAGTGTTGCCTTTGGTGTTGCTGGCGGTTTGGCCCGCTGCCGGGGCGGCGAACTTGTTTCCAACCTTTCCCGACGACCATACAATCGCTTTATGGCTGTTCGATGAGACTAATTACCCTCACACAACCTTGACCGACGCCGGCAGCAATAAATACGACCTGCGTCTTCAGGATGGCGCCAAGCTTGTCAGCGGCAGGTTCGGCAATGCCCTGCAGGTTTTGAGCGGTGGCGAGCACGCGGTGAGTTATGCAGGTACAATGGGTGATATTGGCGGCCGTGGAATGCGTGAGAAAGACGGGACTCCGAGCGGTTTGTGGGGCCCGGCGGTCGCACCGGCAAAGCTGTTGAGCACGTTTTCGGGAGGTGACTGGACTTGCGAATTCTGGCTGAAGTTTGCCGGTGTGCCGAGCAGCGACGTCGTCGTTCTTGATTTTGGCCATGCTTACGATGCCGGTGTCACGATTACCTGTGCCGCAGGTGCAAACAGCTTCAAGATTACAAATGTGTATGCGGGTTTCGAGGCCGTCTGCACGACGGACAGCCGGGCGTTGGGAGATGGCAAGTGGCACCATGTTGCTTTCACGCGGAGCGCGTCGAGTTCGATGGTTCGTCACTATCTCGACGGCAAGAAACAGGCGATGGTGCAAATGGCTTCAAGTGAAGTGAAGGTAGCTCCACAGGCGACAGTCTCAAAGGGTCGCGGCGCTGATAACACCGGTTTTTCTAAAGAGAAGAGTTTCGATTGGCGGCGCCGGCATCGATTCAATATTACGGCAGGCCATGACAGGCAGGCCAACAATCGAATCAGCGGTATGATAGATGAGATTCGCCTGTCGGATGTAGTTCGCTATTCCAAAGATTTTGGGATTGTGGGCAGTTACTCGCGAAATTATGGCGAGCATGCACCGAAGCCGGCGGTTGCGAATGGTCCGCCGCTTTTGTTCGGAACCGATGCTGTCAAAGGGGTGGTTAAGCTCGGTTCTCGAAAGCATCTTTTTATCGATGACGCCATTATCGAGAAGATGGAAAATCTGAGCCTCACATGCAATCCGCCGACGAATCGTCGGGTCCTGAGCTTTAGTCCGGACGATTCAGACTGGCGCGCAACTGTTGTGGATGTGGACGGTAAGGTTTACATGTACATACCGCAAGGATACGGCTCCGGCCCTGGTATTACTCGTCTGCGGATTTCCGCCGACGGGGTGAATTTCAAGACACCCAATCTTGGTGTTGCGAATTTCGAAGGCTCAACGAATAATGACTACGTCTTTGCCCATGAACCCATGTACTCGACCTTCTTCAGGGACCTGAACCCAAATATAGGTGCCGAAGAGACTTATAAGATGACCGGATGGGTAGGCAATCGAGGCATATATCTTTATATGTCACCGGACGGTATTCACTGGCGCCGAAACGAAACTTGTATGCTGCCTTTGGTCAGCGGCGGAGGAGCAGAGACATACTGGGACGACCAGCGTGGTTTGTACATCGACTACATCAAACGCGACGCCAGTTTCAAGACCGAAGAATATGGCGGTGGTGGCCGTCGAGCATGCATGTTCGAAACCAGCGATATACACAAGACGTGGCCTTTCAAAGTGCTGGAGAAACCTTATTACGAAGCCTGGCCTGTGCCGGCGGTGACGGGTGAGGGGCCGGTGGTGATGGGGCCGAACAAGAACGGCCAGGTATATCGAACACGTGCGATAAAATATCCGTGGGCGGATGATACTTATCTTGCTTTTGTCTGGCGATATGAAAAGGACGATCAACACCGACAGGTTGACCTGGGCGTAAGCAGAGATGGTATCCACTGGAAATTCTATGCCGACGATGCATGGTACCTTACACCGGGCGACGACGCACAGGAGGTTCTTTCCCTGTATGGCCTGATTAGACGCGGAAATGAGATATGGCAGTATTTCGACTACGGCGGAGCGCACGGCCGAGGACAAAAGAGAATCTACGCACGTTTAACTCAGAGAATGGATGGTTTTGTCTCACTCGATGCCGGTAACCAGCAGGGCTTCGCTGTAACACGGCCACTGGTTTTCAACGGCAGCAAGCTTCTTCTGAACGTAAATGCCAAAGGCTCAGTGAAAGTGGCTATTGCCGACAGGAACGCAAAACCCATACCCGGTTTCGATTTTGACGACTGCCTGCCCATAAAAGGAGATTCGCTCAACAGCATTGTCAGCTTTACCGGCGGCAGCTTGAAACGCCTTTCAGGCAAAGTGGTCCGCGTGAAATTCGAACTCCAGGACGCGAAGCTTTATGCCATGAAGTTTGACTAAAATTCGACACCGCGTTTTTTAACCCCGAAGGTTCGCTCTATTTTAGTTTTATCGGAACACCCTTCTTGCGGGCCTGTGTTGCAAAGGCGTTCAGTTCCTTGAGCAGCATCTCAATCTGGTTCGTGTTCTCCAGCAGGTTCTCGTAGAACTTTGCGTCGTTGAGCAGAAGCGCCGCTGAACCATTGCCATCGTTAATCTTATCCAAAGTCACTTTCAAACTTGAGGCCGCTTTGCCAATCTGCTCGACCGCATCGACCGTTGAGTTCACAAGTTCATCCATACGCACGTCTGCGTTCTTAAGCGATTCAGTACCTGTCCTGACCAGAGTTCCAAGGTCTTTTGCGGTACCGGCTGCTTCCGAGAGCGTATTCTTGGCCTGGGTCAATACATCGGTGGCCTGCGCCGAAGCCTTCGTCAGGTTTGAAAGTATATGCTTGATGCTCGCCTTGTTTTCTGGATCACCTATAATATCGTTCGCGTTATTGATAAGAGATGAAAGACCGTCCACCAGTTCCTGCAGCTTTTTCTGGCTTTCTTCTGGAAAAAATTCGCTTGTTATCCCCGTAGAACCCTGAAGCAGGCTGTTCTCCTTAAGAAACCCAATTGTTGGGGCGTTGACGTCAAACGTCTGCTGTTTCAGTTCGATATAGCTGCTGCCAAGACCTCTTGTCATGAGCTTTGCCTGCACGTCTGCCGGTATGTCATTGTACTTCTTGTCGATACTCAGAACCACCAGGGTCTGGTGGTACCATTTCAGCGTCTTGAGGTCCTTCATTACCTTGGGCGGCCTCACCATCGAGACCCTCCCGATTTGATAGCCGCAAAACCGAACAGGGGTATCCTTCTGTATGCCGGGGGCCGTTGGAAACTGTACCTTTATCTGGAATGACCGCACCTTGGCGACAACTCCGGGTAACTCCCCGAATTTGTATATCATCACGCCAAGCGCGCCAAAGGCAATTATCACAAAGACGCCAACGATAATGTTCCGTTTTCTCTGTGTGCTTTCGTAATCACTCACGGTTTTGGTCCTTTCGAGAGATTCCGCCCTTCGAGAAACACTTCTCTAATGGCGCGTAGGGGATATCCGCTGTCACTCAGTCTTTTGATTAGCTTGATTCTTGTAATGCACTTCTGGTTGAAAAGACGGCGGCCTGATGCCGTCACTTTGCTCGGCTCCAGCAAGCCAACCATAAGGTAGTACTGCAGCGACTGCCTTGAAACGCCGGCACTTTCAGCAGCCGCACCAATTTGTATCAGTTTTGCCGGGTCAGCCGAGTTTTTTCCAGAGCTTTGCTTCATAATCATTATATATATCGGCCAGAACGGCCCAATCATGCGATTTTCCCATGCCCGCGACGCACAAGGGCGACCAACGACTCCTGAATTTGCTCAAAGGTGATGCTTTTCAACTTTTCAGAGGCAACTTTTGACTTGTTTAATTTCATGGATAATCGCGGGCTAATCATAAGCAAATAGTCAAAACCACGCGGAATTTCAAGCTGATGCTGCCGAAATGCCTCCCTGATTAGCCTCTTGAGCCTGTTTCGCCTCACCGCGTTTCCGAAGGCTTTTCCTATAGAGATGCCAACTCGCGCCATCAACAGGTCGTTTTCCGCCATGAACAGTACCAAAAGACCGTCGCTTACCCATATTTTGCGCGCAAGCACTGCCTTGAAGCTGCTGTTGCTCAGAAGTCTTGCTTTTTTTGTAAACGCCAGTTTCTTCAAGCTGCCCCTGTCGCCACACTTCATAATAGCCTGCCGTTTTCAGGCCGGTTCCCGCTTAAACTCGACTGCCGAAACTGCTTTGTCACTTTGGTTGCTCACGTGTAATTTCGCCCGCCTTTGTTAACGCAACCTTTGTGAGAATCGGACCGACGATCTCAAAGAAAATGCACGTTGCCGTGACCGTTGTAAGTACCATCGTCCCAATCGCCAACGCATGCGGCAACTCGTACCTGGCATCCAACAGTCCAAAATCATGCTTGACAATAAGTGATAGACCAATTGCAACTCCCGCCTGCGATAAAATCCCCAAGCCTATATATTTCTTGATGTTACTGTCAACATGACCAATCATAGCCCCCAAACGGGCGCCGCCGATAAGCCCCACTGAGCGGGCAATTATGTAAACGAAACTAATTGTACCCAATGCCGGTAGGGCAGACAACTGCAAATGGGCACCAGCCATACAGAAAAACAATATGAAAAGAAACGGCATGATTCCCAGCAGCGGCTCCATAACACGGTGAACCAGTGCCTGACGCCTCGTATTGACCAGCACAAAACCAACTACCATATTAGTCAGAATTAAAGACAGATGCCAACGCAGTGACAGCCCTGTCGCAATAAGAACTGCGCCAAAAATAATGACTATAATATCTTTGGAACTGCTCAACTTGCGAACCATTTGGCAAAAACCGAACCCAACTATTGCTCCCACCAGAATACTAAGGCCGATTTCCTTCAATGGAAGCAGCATCGCCGGCAAAAGGCTGCTGTTGTGACCGGTCGCTTCCCCAATCAGCAGGTTCTTCGCAAAAGCCGCTGCAAATCCAAAAATGATAATCGCCAAACCATCATCAAAGCCGACTACTGCATAAAGAGCCTTGGTCAGACTTCCTTTGGCCTTGTATTCCTGAATAACTGCAACCGTGCCGGCAGGCGCACTCGCAGGGGCCATAGCACCAAAAACAAGTGCCAACGGCAGGTCGTGCTTCAAAAAGTATACCGCTGCCGCAACCACTAAAAACGCCCCGAATGATTCCGCAAAAATGATAGAGACAATCCCGGGACCCAAACGCTTCAGCGAGGACATGCTAAGTTCGGCGCCGATGCCGAAAGCAACAAAACCAAGGGCAATCTCCGTGATAAATGACAGATGCTCCATCGTAGGTTCACTTATCAGATGCAGCACCGAAGGCCCAAGAACAACACCCAGTATCATATAACCGATAAGTGAAGGCAGTTTAACAAACCGGGCCGTATGCCCCATATAAAAACCGACAATCGCAACAATACCCAAAAGGGTCAATGCGGAAAAATCCAGGAATGAAATATCCAAACTCATCTGCAACTACTCGCAACTTGAAGTTCTATACATACCCTGCCTGCCAAAACCAGCTATTAAAGAGAACCCGAAACGTAAGAAACATCCTGCACAATTACCATCACACCCGTACATTCGTTCAGATTACCCGTAACCGACTCTATACGTCGAATAGTCTCGTTGGTAAGCCCCTTCTCCATAACAGCAACTATCAACTTGCTGAAGCTGCCGCGCTTATCACGCCAGAAGTCCGCAAAAAGCGGTACTTTCGCCAGGTACGCCCCAACATTTTCCGTATTGCACACGACAAGTGAACCCGTTTCTATGCCCGTCAGCTTCTCAAGAATATCCCGAAAAACATTCTCGTCCTGAACAAAAACATCGAACATTACCTTCGTCGTTTGCTTGCGAGTGTCTATCTCGGCATGTGTATAACGAAGGAAACTTTCATAAACCCCCGCAGCGGTGCTCTCAGCTAATATCTCTGCTGCCGCACCGGGTATCAATAGTATCTGTGAAATCACTGAAAGCAATTTCAGATGCTCGTTCGATTTCGCTTCAGGAGCTATGATGAAAATGATTAGATTAACATCCTCTTCATCCAGCGACTTAAAATCAACCCCCGACCCAACCGTGATAATGCCGACAACAAAATCACTAATTGACTTGAGCCGGCAATGAGGAATCGCTATACCTTTGCCGAAACCGGTCGAACCGAGTGATTCCCGTTCCTCCAGACCGCCAAGAATCTCTTCTGCCCGTACATCCTGCAGAATCGGGCTTTTTTTCGCCACCTGTACTATCGCGCGAAGTGCCTCAGCTTTATCGCTGAACTGAGCACCGGCCACAACACATTCTTTTCGGAAAACATCAACAAGTTTCATCTTCTATTTCCCATCTGATTGAACCTGAATTATTGCTCACGAGTTTCCTTGAGATATGCCATAATTACCTCGTAAATATTAATTTGCCCGATAACCTGCATATCCTCATCCACAAAGCTGGATAGTATATGCACTTCTTTACACTTTACAAGGTTTTAATGCTGATTGACCTTTTTAGATGAAGTTCCTCCCCTCAAAGCCCATAAATGGGACTATACCGCCCGTTTTAGCCGCACTACTGTCCGTGGCATGGCAGAGAAATAGTCACAATAGTGCCGCCCCCGACGTCGCTCTGTATCTCGACAGTACCTTTGTTGAACTCCACCAGACGCTGGGCGTGTGATAAGCCCATCCCACGTTTTCTCCCTGCCAGGTGCGCCGAGAAAAACGGCTGCGAGGCCTTCCTTATTGTTTCAGAATCCATCCCGCGTCCAAGGTCGTTAATCTGAACTTGCACAATGTCCGTCGCCGCATCGGCCTGCGCCAGAATCTTGATAGGCCCTGACTTATCCACATATGATTCGAGCGAATTACAAATCACATTCGAAATCGCCGAAACAATCTGGGCTGAATCCACAAATACCTCCGGTACATCCGGACTAACACCAATCTGAATGTTGATATGGTCTGCTTCTGTCTTTTCCCTCGCCAACTGGACCGCTTCGTCTAAAATCTCTTTTACAGACGTGTTAATCGCTCTTGGCGACTGAGGCCTCGCAAATGCCATCAAATCTTCGATAATCGCCGCTATCTCACCCGCATTCTCCCGAATTTGCCGAAGCATTCGGCTCTTTTCCGCATCCGTCTCGCCCGCAGACAGTAATTGAGCACGACCCGAAATCACCGAAAGCGGATTGTTCAACTCATGAGCCGCACCCGCAGCCATCTCCGCAAGGGCTTCCAACGAGCAGGGAACCTCCGAAGGCTCAGCCGACTGCTCCGCCACTTCTTCAACAACCGCCTCAGACTCGGCACCCTTTAACATGGTAAAAAGACTCGCAAAATGCTCCGTAAGAACCTCCTGGCGAGACGATGAAATAACCATATCCAGAACCAGGGCACCCACCGAAGCCGCAGCCGCGAAATGCTCCCGGAACCGCTCAACATCCTGCGGATAGCGAAGCTCGAAGATTATCGCCCCAACCGCTCTGCCGCCGCATAACAGCGGGACAATCTTCGCCTCATCCAAATCCAATTGAACCTCCAACTGTTCGAACAGCCAACCGGCATGTTCCGAAGCATCCAGTATGTCAAATTTGTCCTCTATCCCACACGGAAGCAACGCTGCACCTTCAGGGGCGTTCACTGTTACTATTCTGCTCTTGTCTATCGTCTCAACGACCACCGCTTCGAAACTCCGGCTCGCAACAGGCTCAATCAAATAAAGAATGACCGTCCCCGTCTGGTAAAACTTCTGCCAACGAACCGCAAAGTTCCGCCCCGCCTCGATGGCCAAACCGTGCAAATCCGTACTAAGCAGAAAATCCTTTATGAAACCGAAGTGACTCGAATCGCTCTGCAGCAGCCGGTTCTTTTCGCCCAATGTCCTGTTCGTACCCGACAATCGGGCCGCCGCAGCATGAAGGCTCTGACAATAATCAGCCAGCGCGTTGGGTATATCCAGACCAAGCGCATTGCATCGGGTTTCTACCTTGCCCCCAAGACCGTCCCGGATCTCCTGCAACTGCTGTCCCTCTATACCAAGCGACTCGCCAATTTGCTCGATGTTCTTCGGCGAATCGTAACTGCCCGACTGCCCTAAACCGCACTCACGTGCTATGCAGTCTGCCAAATGCACAACCTTCGCAATCCTCGTCTCAGCAATACTATTGGAAAGCGCCGCACTATCGATATGATGAAGCCATATCGCAAAGACAATCTCCTGCGGCAAATGCCACTGCTGACCAAGTCGCTTGCCAAGAATCGTATGGTCGACACCAAGAAGATTCTGCTCAACGTTCAGAGCCGATGAATGCTCAGCTTCTGCCTGCTCCACTATCCGGGCGAAGCTCTTCGGCATGATCTGCTCCATCGCCAGCTTTGCGACATCGTGCAGCAAGCCGGCCAAGTATCCCAACTCAAAACTCATCGCTGGTGACACAACCCTGCAAATCTCGCCCGCGCAACACCCAACCGCTATACTGTGCTGCAACAGCAGCCTGCGCCGCGAAAACCTGTCGTGGCCATTTCCATTTTCGGCCGGCACCATAACGTTAGCCGAAAATAGTGCCTCGCGAACGACCGCCGGCCCAAGTTTATCAATCGCGCGGCGAACCGATATGTCCCCCGCCGTAAAGCCCAAACCCTTTTCATAAACCAAAGACAGAAGCCTGCCCGCCAGGGCCGGGTCACTTTCTATGATTTCTATCACGCTCGCCGGCAGCATCGCCGACTGCGAACTGTGCGAACTGTAAAGTGCGGAAAACAGCCGACCTCCAACGCACGGCAGAATCGAAAGCCCCTCGAGCTCACGAAACAAAAGTTCGATATCACTCCGCGTTTTGTCATCCGCGTTTTCCCCGGCCATCCGGCAATACCCTCACTCTATGGTTAATTACTTGTCCTTCTTCCTTCAACAGTCGACTCAGTTGGGACGCACCTCGCCCATCTCCAAAAGCTTCACGATCGACCCCACAAGCTCCACCACGTCGAAGGGTTTCCGAATGAAATCCTCGGCACCCGATTTCAGCAGCAACTCGATTTCCTCACGCTTGACAACTCCGCTGACGATTATGATCTTGATGTCCTCAAACTCAGGGTTCTTACGTATCGTCTGGCAGACAATATTGCCGTTCACGTCCGGAAGCATGTAATCCAGCAGAATCACATCAGGCCGAAACTGCTGTGTCAATATGCCCGCGTCATAGCCGCTCGACGCCGTCTCGAAGTCGAATCTCCCGTCACGCGAAAGAACATCAACGATAAGCTCGATTATTTCCGCGTCATCGTCGACAACCAGAACCTTCTTCTTGCCCGAATCCAGATGGTCCAGGGGAATGTGGTTCTCCTTCATGAACTTTATCAGGTTGTGCCGTGGAATCCTACGAAATCTTGACCCGGGAATCCGAAAACCCTCAATCCTGCCAGAATCAAAACAACGAATGATGGTCTGCTGGCTTACACCACAAAGCCCCGCAGCCTCGCCTGTAGTAAGTAAATCCTTCATTTTATCCATTCCTCTTGACTAACCAACTCCATTCAGGCCAAGGCCTTCCCAAATTACCTTGATAACCTAATTTAACTATCGGACGATAGCTTTGTCAAGAATTAAAAAAAAAGAAAAAACCTTAATCCCAGCCGCAAGAAGCAAAATATTATCAACCCCGCCACAAATCCCTCCCGATTACGGCCCAAAAACGCCCAGAAGCACCCCAATCGCAGGTTATCCAGCCCGGTTATTATCCGATAGAACCAGAAACGCTTATACGTAGTGAAAGCAGGATGATAGACATCCAGCAGCATATTTCACTACCTGCTAACCAGAACCCTCCCCATTCGAGTCTATTCGAAAAGACAATTCACCATCTTGTCCGAAAGTTGGAGCGTATAGACATTGTTTGCATCCTCGATGCCGTTGGTTTGGTAGTCTACTGATTCGCTCACAGAGTTGTCGCCCTGTTTGCGGCAGGAAACCCGGAACTGTCCCCGGTAATGTGGAGGCGTGTCGAAGCGCGCAAAGCCCTGTTCGTCGGTAACTGCTTGTTGTCCGCTGTATCTACCCTCAATGCCTATATGCCTGACTCCCACACCGGGCACCGCATTGCCAGCCGAATCAAGAACCTGCACGAATACCGGCATCAGTTTGTCAAGTCGTATGCTGCCCAGATTGATAACCTGGCCCTGGCGTGCGTTTATATTTTTGGTGAGAATCGGCGGCCACCAGCAACCACCCAGCTTGTCATATTGGGCTATGTCCAACTGTAGCTGAAGGCTTAAACCAGCAGGGACCTGTAAACTGCAAACACTGTTTGGTTGGCAGTGGTTCTGAAAAGCAAGCCGCCAGGACCATGTCTTGCGAAACGGAGCGAACCACGGCGGCTGTCCGTCGTTGGCGTACACAAGACGCGTGTGGACTTCGCAGTTTTGCTGTTGAACATTTGGTTCGAACACCACCGTCGCAGAGGGGTAAATCGGTATATCAGGCAGCTCTATCCGTCTATTTACGGCCTTGTGCTGAAATTCTCCAGACAGGTCGTACCCAGCCGCGGTGAATTCACTCCCAAAAACAATAAGGCTACTATATTGGTTCTCTCGCAGGAGCAACGGCAATTCGAATACACCCCGGCTATCAGTTCGAAGAAGCTTCTGAAAGCGGATGATCTCCTGAAGGGGTGCCAGGCACGGGTCATCACCGGTTGTGACAGGCCCCAGAGCCTCAAGCATTTGCCATTGGTTTGGTGTTAGGTTCGACAGGTCCTTGCGAAGCCAGGCTCCAACGGCAATAAAGGCATCGGCCATCGGCTGGTGAGTTGTGCCGTTGATTACCTTGGCGCTGTAAATAAAAGGAGTGGTAGATTTCGGCATGAATACAAGATGCTCAGGGCTTTCGGCGGTTACTTCGATCGGCTCAAATTCCGGTATTGTAACACCGTAGGCATCGACCTTATATCTGCCGAGAGGAAGTTCGATACCGTCTTTTAGCCGGTGGTATATGATCGTAAGTGTCGCTTCTTCCTGCCGCTCGATCTTAACGCAGGTCTGCTCGAGGACATTGGGATCGGTGATGGTACCGTTGGCATCGGCGAAGGAAAACGTCCTGAAGTAGGCGGCTGGTCGTTCGAGAACGACCCTTGCCTGCTCACCAGGTGACACGCGCAAATCACGCGGCATGAATCCAAGCCCGTCGGGCGGCTGCATCGAGACAACATATTCTGCCGTTGTGGGAACTTCCGCCAGTACGGTTTTGTTCTCATCCAGCATTCTATAGAAGAGGAACCGTCCGTGGGCATCCGTTAGCGGGTGTGTCATCAGCGATTGTGGGTCGCTGACAAATTGCAGGTTCGTTCCGCCGGCTGCAATCGCATAGCTACACGAAAGCAGCACGTCGGGCACAGGCCGGCCCGCAGGATCCACCACCACACCGTGAATAGAATGCTCATAGGTCTCTGAGCCGGCCTTGACCAGCGGAACCGTAAAGACGTTACTGCTAAAAGTATTGGCGTGTCGGACCATTGCCTTGCCATAGTCAGGATGTGATACCACAAGTGTTGTGCCTATGTCGAGACTGCCCGTTCGAACCGACGTCATCGATGCTTCTTTATCGAGTACGAGTGAGCGAACCTTGACCTTAGTGGCGTTGCGAAAGTCGCTGAGGTAGAGATCGACGGTGGCTCCGGCCATGGGCTGGCCCGTCGCATCAAGAATTTTCACTGGCTTTGGTGTACGTCCGGCATTTTGCCGCAGCCTCAATGTCAGGCCGGTGCTGTAGACTTTGGCCAAAAAGCTCTCAGCCAATACGTGCTGCACTACCGCATCGGTTTGGTCATCCGGTAGGATTACGACAACCGTCTTGCCCGCTCGGGCACCCGGCAAAGCCGCAATATCCAGAACACCCGACTCTTTCTCCACATCTATCGTTACCGTTTCGAACGGTTCGGGCTGGTCATAGCTCAAAAGCCAATCCCCGTATCTGGTATTGAGCAGGTCCCAGTCGTTATACAGCCGAACCACAACATTTGCGCCCTTTAGCTGCACTGGCTCAGCAGCCCCAGCCGCCGTGACCAAACCCGCAACCCCCGCCAGCACGCATAACAGGTCCCTGGCTTTCATCGCAAAACCCTTTCACCTTCTATCCTTAACGACATCGTAACACATCAATGTCATAAGTCAAGTGAAAAAACTTGTGATGAGGTACCTGTACCAGCCGGTTACCGATGGTGGCCGTTGCAATCACACAACGTTTTGTCTGTAGATTCTTTCTTCTTTTGAATCAGCAGATTCGCTTTCATTCCTCCGAAGCCCAAAACAATAGACTTACTCAATATCCCCGAGAGGACTCGAACCTCTAACCTTTGGCTCCGGAGGCCAACGCTCTGTCCAATTGAGCTACGGGGACACTACCCAGAATCATTGATTCTAAGCTAAAATCGTCACTTGCATTATGCACAGAATTATCAAAACTTCCAGTTTTTCCCGGTTCATACCAATCCCTGAATTACAAGAGCTTATAGACTGCATTTTGGCGGAAAACAAAGAAACGGAGAGGGCGGGATTCGAACCCGCGGTAAGGACAAGCCCTACACAGCCTTTCCAAGGCTGCTCGATAAGCCACTCCGACACCTCTCCGAGATGTACTCGGACTTCTAAATCACTCATCTATTCTATTTTTGTTTCGCCGTTCTGCAAAGAAATTTTGTAGTTGCCCGCGGCACTCCTCTGCCAGGACCCCGGAAGTAACCTCAATCCGGTGGTTAAGACGCTCATCCTGAACGATATTGTAAAGGCTCTTAACGGCCCCGGTTTTTGGGTCGTCACAGCCGTAGACAAGCCTGTCTATTCGTGCCAGTACCAATGCCCCTGCACACATTATGCACGGCTCAAGGGTTACATACATTGTACAGCCGTGCAGCCGCCAATTACTGACAAACTCGGCCGCCTGGGTCAATGCGACGATTTCAGCGTGGGCGGTCGGGTCTTTTAGCTGCTCTTTTTGATTGTAGGCCCGTGCGATAATCCGTTGTTCATAGACGACAACGGCTCCTATGGGAACATCGCCATTGTCCTGTGCGATTGCGGCGGCCTCAATCGCAGCCCGCATATATTGCTGGTCCAGTTGTTCGTCTGTTTTGTTGGGCATCTGCATACTGGTAAAAGACCAAGGGGGGCATCCCCATTGCTGTTAGTCTATCATAACCGACGCTGCTACAATACCATAAGGCCGGTCACGATGAAAGGCAAAAGTGGAGGTTGTGCCGGTGTATCGGTAATGGAAATTCTGGAGAGAATCCGAAGCGATTACACGGGAAAAACGCGAGAAAAAGAGATAGCATCAGTACTCAAAGCTATTTTGGTCTGCGTCTTCTTGCCAATATAACTATATACAACCCGAACAGTGAGAGTATTGACGGTTTCGTTACAACTGAGCCTGCCAGAGCCAGTTTTGGGCGAATTCGGCGAAGTCCTTGAGGTTCTCGATGCCGTCGGCGTTTATGTCAAAATGGTTGCTCACCTCACAGATAATATCAAACAGTCGGGACGACATCGTTTCAGTAACACGCTTCAACGGCTAACCACTCATCTGCGATTACTGCTAGATCCGAGGAATCGACAATGCCATCGCCTCCAGGCGGTGCAATATCAGCCAATGGCTCATTCTTAAGCCAATAATTGGCAAGAAAAGCAAAGTCAAAGAGATTAAGTACGCCGTCACAGTAAAGATCTGCGCGGGCAGTCTCGAACCACCAGGTGGGGCCGGAAATGTCGCCTCCCGGTGTGTGGGCGACAACGTGCCAGTAGTAAATCTGCCCATCTTCCGTCGTCGGCCAGGTAACTGATGCTGTGGGCACATTGTCGCCGATTGTATCTAACGGCTCGATAATATTCTTGCCGAAATGAACATCGTATCCAGTAGCTCCGGTAACTGCATACCACCGTAGCTCTGTTGAAGCACACGCACTTGCCAGACCGCCGTTCGACGGGCACGGGTCGTATGGATAAAGCCCGTAAGGATCAGACGGAGGTATTAAGGCGAGTGACAAGCCGTATTCGCCTGTATCTATGTCTGTTTGCCCATCGGACGCTACTATCGTATAGATTCCTGTCTTTTGAAGCTGATGGTCCTCGATCCTGGCACGGGAGGAGTCTACATGCTCATCTTCCAGCAACCCATTCGGATCATAAAGCTGTATCTGCGGATCCAAGTCACCGGAGATTGTTACCATCTCGATAACAACTCCCTGGCCTGCCTGGCCGTAGAAGGCGCAGATATCGGTGTCACCACCGGGGGAAATGCTCCCGCTTTTGGTTTCCCCTGAGGCAATATCTCCACCATCGGAGTCCTGCGGCGAAGTGGTTGCACCCGGTATTAACACCAATGACAGGCCGTAGTCACCTGTGTCTATGGCAAAGTCCCAATCAGAAGCTACTATAGTGTAGAGTCCTGTCTTTAGAAGCTGATAGTTTTCTATCCTGGCA
>Ga0114918_10000440_pt1:0-17500 | contig 35897 bp, 19 predicted proteins | sample LantaG_FD_87015 | JGI IMG/M metagenome (GOLD analysis project Ga0114918, IMG submission 87015) | Deep subsurface microbial communities from Baltic Sea to uncover new lineages of life (NeLLi) - Landsort_02402 metaG | ecosystem: Environmental > Aquatic > Marine > Oceanic > Sediment...
CTCTCTCTCTCTCTCTCTCTCTCTCTCTCTCTCTCTCTCTCTCTCTCTCTCTCTCTCTCTCTCTCTCTCTCTCTCTCTCTCTCTCTCTCTCTCTCTCTCTCTCTCTCTCTCTCTCTCTTCTTCCTTCCACAACGAAAAGATAAAAAACAAAGGGTCCCAGCAATCCCACTACTCATGTTCTCACCGTGTTCGAAGAGATGTTGTACTGGCGGTCCGCGGAGATGATGCACAGGACCGTGGCGGTGGTGGCCCAGGAGAGCAGCGCGCCGCGCGCGCGCGCGACCGAGCCCGAGGCCAGGGCCATCACGGGCATCGCGCAGAGGGCGATCGCGCTGAAGACCCAGATCCACCAGTCCCAGCGGAGCACGTTGCCGGCGGAGAGGCGCTGTTGATCGAGAGTTTTTAAAAATGTTTTATTTTTGTGAGGAGAAAGCAAGAGAAGGATTTCTCTCTTCTCTCTATCTCTCCCCCCTCCGAACCTCGTCAAAACAAAACAACAACAGAAACAGAAACTCACCGGGTAGTTGCCCACGAGCTCATACTGCTGGACGCCGTAGCGGTAGGAGTAGGACTGGAGCGCGGCCTGTTTTTTGTTGTTGAGTTTTTTTGAAGGAGAGTGAGAGGTCGTCGTCTGAGAGGTTTCAAGAGACTCATAAAAAATCGTTCTCTCTTTTTCTTCTCTTTCCTCTCTCTAACACTCCCAAACCCCCATCTCAAAAACGCCTCACCAGCCCGGCCATCTGCAGGATCGAGCCGCAGATCGCGATGACGATCCAGAAGACCGTGAGGCCGAACGGCAACGAGCCCCCGAGGGCGGTGAGGTTGCGGCGGTGGACCCCCGCTGCTTCGCCCGAGGAGGCGCCTCCGCCTGCGCCGCCCGGGGCGGTCGAGGCCTTGATGGGGGTTCCGGGCTGCTGCTGAGGGAGCATGGTAAGAGGAGGTGTGGGTGGGGTGGGTTTGGGTTGGGTGGAAGGGGAGCTTGAAGAGGCAGCAAGAAAAAGCGAAGAGAAGAGAGAGCGAGCGAGCGAGTGTGACGACTTGTCGTCAACGTCGTCGTCGATTCGACAACGCGAGCGAGCAATCACTTTTGTTTGATTTCGGTTGAGGGCCCACAAACAAACGATGCCTTCCCTCTCCTCGTACGACAACCTATCCGTCCGCTCCCTGATCAGCTTCGTCATCTTCGCGGTCGCAGACAGCCTCTCCCAGCTCATTTACGCCGGGAAAGAGCGCAGCAGAAGGCGAGAACGGATCGATGCCAGCGACGTCGATCTCGGTGGCAATTGGCCTCTTCCTCCTGACCTCGACGGCGGCCTTGGCTCGCTGACCTCGACTCCGCCGTGGGACCACGCCCGCTCCCTCCGCTTCGGCCTCTTCGGCGCCCTGGTCCACGCCCCAGCCTGCTCCTTCTTCTTCGGGGCCCTGGACTCCCGCCTCCCGGGCAGGGGCTGGGGCGAGGTCTCGTTCAAGCTGGCCGCAGACCGGGCGACGCTCGCGCCGGCGCTGCTGCTGGCCGCGCTGCTGTGGATGCGCGCGCCGCTGGGGCTGCTGCTGCTTTCTTTGTCGGGTCAAGAAGGAGGAGGAGGAGGCGGTCGTTCTGCTGCGTCTAGCGGCGCTGGTACCTCTTGCCTCGAGACGCTCTACGAGCAGGGCAAGACGAAGACGAAGACAAAGAAGAAGGAGAAGGAGGAGGAAGGAACGAGCGGAGGAACAAGCAGGAGAGAGCTCGCCGCCACGGCTGTGGGCTCCGCCTTCGACGACGCCCTGCGGCGCCTCCCGCGCTCCTACCTCCTGAGCTGCCTCTTCTGGGTCCCGGCGCACTCCCTGGGCTTCGCCGCCGTCGCGGCCCGGTGGCGCGTGCTGTACGTCGCGCTGGCGTCGCTGGTGTGGAATTGCGTCCTGGCCGGGATCTCCTCGGAGGAGCTCCTTCCTCGAAGAGGGGGAGGAGCTTCTTCGTCTTCGTCCTCTTTCTCCTTGCCTCTCTTCGACAAGAGGCAGACGAGGAAGGCGCGGTGGAGCAGCGACTCGACGGCGACGACAGTAGAGTGACTTTTGTCTTTTTTTTAAAAAGCGAAGAGGAGGTGCTCCACCTCCCTCGCGTTTTTTCTTTTTTCTTTTCAAATTGTTTCAAAAAGGAGAGTCTCTCTCTTTCCCCCTTTTTCTCTCTCTCCCGTGATTGATAGATAAATATTAGAAGAAAAGAACGAGGAAAAGCAAAGCGATTGCGATTTCATTCGCGACGAAACCCAAATCCCGACACCTTTGTTTTTTTTTCATTCATTTTTCCCCCTTTCCATTGTAACAAAAATACAGCACTAAAGAAAAAAAACTCTCACCTGCATCACGAGCCCTCTTCTTCTTCTCCACCACCGCCTCCGTCTCCACCGCCTCCCTCGAGCGCGTCAAAGAGCCTCCTCAGCGGGCCCGTCAGCGCGGGCAGCAGCGTGGCAGCGTCCACGACGTCGACCTTTAAGAGGTCGAACGCCACGCCGACGTTTGACGACGAGCGGAGTGGGTTGAGGTTCTTCTTCTCCTTCTTGTTCTCCTCCTCGTCATTCTCATCGCCATCACCAACACCAACGACAGTATCGACCGCGGGGACCTTGGGGTACCTCTGGCTGAAGTGCGTCAGCAGCGTCGCTGCCGCGCGCGCTCCTCGGCCCGTCAGCACCGCGTCCGATGTCGTCGAGTGGTTTTTCGCCAGCGCCTCGCCCTCCAGCCCGTCCTCGAAGGTCGCCTCGTGGACCAGCAGGTGCGATCCCGAGGCTGCGAGTTCGAGGGCCGGGCAGCGGCGGGTGTCCCCGGAGAAGGAGAGCTTGATCGGAGGAATAGGAGGAGGAGCTTTGCTGTTCTCTGCTGCCTTTCCTCCTCCTTCTGCTTCTCCTCCAGCAGCCTCTCCTCCGACCTCCCTCTCTTGCTCGACAATCAGCCCGAACGAGTGCGCGCAGTGGAAGACGCGCACGGGCACGAGCTTCCCCAGCCCCAGGCGGGACATCGCGCGGGAGACCAGAGGAGGCAAGAGCGAAGAAGAAGGAGAAGAAAGGAGGTGAGAAGACGAGCCTTTTCCTGCTGCTGCCGAAGCTTCCGCCTCGCCCTCCGCGACGGCAGCCGAGACGTCGCCGTTGTCGAAGAACTCGTAGCGCAGGGAACCCGGGCCACCGCAGACGTGCTCGTAGGCCGCGAGCACGCGGCGCAGCGGTCGCGGGCCCAAGATCGGGATGACCGAGGGAGGAGAAAAAGCATTTGACGCTCCCGCTTCCGCCGCTCCGGCTCCCGCTCCTTCCTTCGCTCCTTCCTTCCCTCTTTTCTCTTCCATCTCCGCGACCGCTCGCGCCCGCGCCATCAGCAACCGCGGCAGGCCCGCATGGTGGTCCGCGTGGATGTGCGAGACCCAGATCAGCTCCAGCGAGCGCACGGCCGCGAGGCCTTCCTCGCAACCAAAGGCGCGCGTCAGCTGGCCGAGGCTGCCTTCGCCGCAGTCGAGGAGCAGGCCCGCCGGCGGCTGAGGAAGACGAGAAGAAGGAAGAGACGACGCAGCGCCGTTTGAAGTCGCCGTCGCCGTATTTCTCGCTCTTCTCCGCAGCCTCAGAAGCGTCCCGGTCACGTTGCGGTATTTGGAGGGCGCGGCGGCTCCCGTACCCAAGAACACGAGCTCTGTTTCTCCCCGGCGGGACTCGGGGAGCGAGGGCGTCCGAAGAAGAGGCGCGTTTTCGGTTCCGTTTTCTGTTGCCTCTTCTGTCGTCTTGTTCTTCTTCGCCATCTTCGTCGCCTCTTCCGCCTCCGCCGCCGCCCTCGCGGCCTCCTCCAGGATCGCCGCGTGCGAGCCTCGGAGCTCCTCCTGGATCGCCGACACGTCCAGCGGGCCCGGCACGGCGGAGGCGTCGGCCCCGAGGCGCGCCGCCGGGCGGAGGTGGAACTTCAGCAGGTTGCCTCCGGCGACGACGGACGAAGGAGAGGGGGAAGAGGTCGAGGTTGCAACGAGTCCCGTGGTCTCCTCTCCCTCTTTCTCGCCGAGTCTGTGCAGCGGGAACAGCTTCGGGTTGACTGCGTTCAGCCTCGCGGCCAGCGCCGCGGAGGAGGAAAGGATCGTCGCGCCGCGGGTCGCCGAGCCGTTGGCAAAGACCTGCTTCGCCAAAGTCGTCAAAGTCGTCGTCGAAGAAGAAGCTCCTTCTCCCGCTTCTCCGCCGCCGCCGCTGCCGCCGCCGTCGCCACTGCCGCCGCCGCCCAGGGCCTTCCCTCCGCCGTCGAACCTGCGGCAGAGGGCCGCGTACTCCTCGCTGGCGACGACGCGGGGGTCCGGGGTCAGGTGGAGCACCACCGCGAGGCGAGCAAAGGCCTCCCCTTCCCCCTTTTCTCCTTCTCCTCCTCCTTTGCTCCACCTTTGGAACGCGGGTGAGCTCGCCATCGCCCTGGCGTGCTCCACGCTGGGGCAGTCGATGACGAGAGCCACGGGACCCGGGAGCGAGGCTTCCGCGACTTGCTCGGGGTTGACGGTCTTCTTCTTCTTCGCCCCACCTTCTCCTTGTTCTTCTTCAACTTCAACTTCGACGCTCTGTCCCGCCTTAAGCCTGCCCCACAGAGGGCCCCGAGGGACGCCCAGCGCCAGCGCGGCCTCGGGCTTGAACTTGCCCAGGATGGAAGAGAGCTCGCAGGCGTAGCAGACTGCCGGGATTGGAGGAGGAGGAAGAGGAGCAGAGGGGAAGGAACGAGAGGGAGGCTTGTCGTTCCCACCTCCTTCGAGCCGCGCTCTCTTCGGACGGTTTTCTTCTTCCTCTCCTCCTCCTTTCCCTCCTTCAGCAGCTGTTCCACCCAGAGCGACCACGACGGGAACCACTTTCACGTCGTCGTCCTCGATGACCGGAGGCAAGGAGAATGAACAGGAATTGTAAGAAGAAGACGAAGCAGCAGCATCGGCAAACTCGACGGCCTCGACCGCCTGGACGCTCGTGTCGACAAAGGTGCGCAGCGCCCCGACGAGCGACGCGAGCCCCCGGGGCCCGCACACGCGGATCGGCGTGTTGTTGCTCCCCCCTCCTACGTTGCCGTAGCCGAAACCGCCCCCAGCGTTCGCGGCGGCGGCCTGAGCGGCGCAGAGCGCCCTGCTCCCCCCGCCGCGCGCCTCGGCCGTCGAGAGGCACAGCCCCGGCAAGCCTCCGGACGCGTCGGGAGTCAGCCTCGTCAGCAAGACGTCGGAGAGCTTGGCCAGCTTGAGGCCATGCTCTATCGCGTAGCGCTGGAGGCCCTCGCCGGAGTTGAAAAGGAGCCGTCGTCGGTCGAAGAAGAGCAGGGCGCCGGGGACGGCGTCGCCCGTGTCGGTGCCGAGGCCGACGACCTGATTAATTGATTGATTGATTGATTGATTGATCGATTGGATAATGGTTTTGATGGAATGTGAGCTTTTTTGAGATTCTTCTGGCGTGCTTTCAATCAATGTAAATGCATAAATATGACAATATCGACGTCTTCGATGTCACGGCGAAGAGATCAACACAATCAGAGATAGCGCGGCGACAGCATCGAGCGCGAAATATCGACCGTGGCGGCTTGATTTTTCAAATGCCTCTAGTAAACATGGAAAAACTTCCATCTCTCCTCCCGCGATCCCGCATTTTCTGCTCCAACGCATTTGCAGGTAGCACGAGGTATTAGACGCGCCGCTCAAGGGCGTCGTAGAGGCTGCTCCAGCAGCGGCTCCATCGCCCTTGCCTTTCTTGTTTCGCATTTTGGTTTTCTTCAGAGGGAAAAAAAACCAGAAAAGTGACTTCTTTTCTTCAGAGTTTGTCGATTTCTTTCAAAATCGATGCTCGTCACGAGCCGTCGCTTTCACACTGCTCTCTCCTCCGATTTCGATATCCACCTTCTAGGTAGCATAAAATCTTTTGAGAACTCTACAGCTGAAGCAAGGGCGGGATCAGAGCAACTACAAAAGAGGTCTTTTTCTTTCCATTTTATTCAAAAATGACGATTGACGGCAGCGCTCGACCTCAACCTCCTCCTCAACCTCCTCAACCTCCTCAACCTCCGCCCTCGCTCCAGCGCATGCTCGAGGAGCTCGAGGCCGCCCGTGGGGGCGCCCCGGACCCGGAGGCGCGCCAGGCCCTGGCCCAGCTCGCCGCGGCCATGGCAGAGACCGAGAGAGCGGCGAGAGAGAGCGGCAGCGCGACAGGAGAGGCGGCGGCGGTCGTTGCGGCCGAAGGAACAGCGGCAGCGGCAGCAGCAGCGGCAACGGCAGCAGCGGCGGCCCAAGCACACGCCACGGCAACGGCAGAGGCCCTCGCCGCGCGCGTCTCGGCGCTCGAGTCCCGGATAGAAGGTCTGGCCCCGGAGACCACTGCGATCGTCGCGGAGGCGCTGGCGGAGACGACGGCGACGGCAACAGGAGACGCGGCTTTTGGTGTAAGATGATTGAGTTTAAATTAAAATTAAACAAAAAAAGAAATGCTGCGAAAAAACTTTCTCTCTCTATTCTCTCTTTTCCTCTTCCTCTACTCCTCGATCCCGCCGGAGATGTTGAGGAACTTGGCCGCGGTGTTGACGTCCTTGTCCCCGCGCCCCGAGCAGTTGATCACGATCCTCGAACCCTTCGGCATCGAAGGGGCGAGCTTCTCCAAATACGCCAGCGCGTGGCTCGTCTCGAGCGCCGGGATGATCCCTTCGAGCCTCGACACGCGCACGAAAGCGTCCAGCGCCTCCTGGTCGGTCACCGCGGCGTACTCTGCCCTCCCGGCGTCCTTCAGATACGAGTGCTCGGGCCCGATGCCAGGGTAATCGAGGCCCGCCGAAATGGAATGAGGGTCGATGACCTGCCCCTCTTCGTCCTGAAGGAGATACGAGAAAGAACCGTGCAGGACACCGGGGGAGCCTCTGGTCAGCGTCGCGGCGTGCTTGGTCGAGTCTACCCCTTCGCCACCGGCCTCGACGCCGATCAGGCGGATCTGGGAGTCGTCCACAAACTCGTGGAAGAGGCCCATGGCGTTGGAACCACCGCCGACGCACGCGAGCAGCACATCGGGAAGTTGCCCCTGGCCCCACTGCGAGTAGCACTGCGCCCTCGTCTCTTTCCCAATAACAGACTGGAAGTCCCTGACCATCATCGGGTAAGGGTGGGGGCCGGCGGCAGAACCTAAAATGTAGTGCGTCGTCTCGACGTTGGTGACCCAGTCGCGGATCGCCTCCGAGGTGGCGTCTTTCAGGGTTGCTGTCCCCGAATGGACCGGCCTGACCTCGGCCCCGAGGAGGCGCATGCGGAAGACGTTGAGAGCCTGGCGCTCCATGTCCTTGGCGCCTGGAAAGAGAGAGAGAGAGAGATTTGAGAGAGAGAAAGAGGAAGTGGAGAGGGAGTGGAGAAAAAGTGAGAGTTTGTTTCGAAAGAAAAAAAAACCGAAAAAGCGAAAAAAAAACTCTCTCCTTCCAATAAAAAACTCACCCATATAGATGATACAGGGCAACCCGAACTTGGCACAGACCGTCGCCGTAGCAACGCCGTGCTGCCCCGCACCCGTCTCCGCGATGATCCTCTTCTTCGACATGCGCAGGCACAGCAGGACCTGCCCCAGCGAGTTGTTGATCTTGTGAGCTCCGGTATGGTTGAGGTCCTCTCGCTTGAGCCAGACCTCGGCTCCCCCATAGTGCTCCGTGAGGCGCTCAGCGTGGTAGAGAGGGGAGGGGCGTCCTACGTAGTTTTTGAGGATGGACTCGAATTGGGCCTTGAGGGGGTGGATTGATGGGTGTGTGGGGGTTGAGGGAGGAAGAGAGGAGGGAGTTGGGTTTTTTTCCTTGTTTGTCGTTCCACGCGTGCATCTTCGTCGTCGCTCTTTCTTTCCATCACCATCAACAATCTTTCTCACCTTGAATGCCGGGTCCGCCTGCGCCTTGGCGTACTCCTGCTCGAGCTCCGTCAGCGCTGCGATGAGCGTCTCAGGCACGTACTTGCCGCCAAAGGCGCCGAAGCGGCCCGCGGCGTCGGGGCGAGGCGTGGAGGGGGAATGGGGTTTGGACGTCGTCCTCGGAGCAGCGGCGGCGGCCGAAACGGTGGCGGATGAGTTCGATGCGTTGGCGCGCATCGCGTTGCTAGGCTTCGACTTGGCGGTGCGAGGCGGAGAGGGCTGGGCGGTCGCGAGCACGACGAGCGATGGAGACGACGTCGCCAGGCGCGCGGCCATCGCGGAAGGAGAAGAAGAGGGGAGGGAGAAGAGAGAGAGAATGAGAGACGAAGGTCAAGCCAAAGAGAGAGAGATGTGAAAAATTTCACTTTTTTTCTCGCCGCTTTCGAAGCAACAGAAGCGATTGAACGCCGTTCTCTCGCTCTTTTTTGCTTGCAAACTCGTCCGATTCTTTTGATTCTAATCTCTGATGACGCTCCACGACTCTTTCGTTGACGCCTGAAAGAGGAAAGCTCGAGAAAATAGGAGAAAGGCGGTCGAGACCGCGTTACTAGAGAGATCGATTCGTGTTTTTTTCTTCTTCTTTCTTGAAATTTCAAATGCCGCCTCGCTCAAAGAGGCAGCGCAAGGCCCGCGACGCTTCGTCGCTGCGCCTGAAAAAAGGACGAGGTGGTCGGGCGAGCGCTTTGGATGACCTCGATGACGACGAGTTCGCCAAGGCCGTCGCAGAAGCGCAGGCGCTGCAGCGCAAGGTGGGAGATGTTGCTGCATCAGTCGACGGCGGCGACGGCGACGGCAGCGGCAACGGCAACGCCGCTGCTTTGGCGGCTGCTGCTGACACCAAGAACCCCGACCCCGCGACGCCCTCCGTGCCCGCCGCTGCTGCTGCTGCTGTCTCCAAGGACGTCAGCGACGACCATGTTAATGATGACGACGGAGACGACGACGGAGACGACGGAGGCGACGAAGATCCGAACGCGGCGATCCTCCCTTCTCGCAGCAAGAGGGACAAGAGGAAGAAGAAAGCAGCGTCGAACGACGGCGAAGACTCCAACCAGCCGCACCTCTCCAAGTCGCAGGCGCGCAAGCTCCGCCGCGTGCTCGAGGAGAAGGCGGCCAGGGACAAGCGCGCCGCCAACTACGAGGTGCTGGCCAAGAACGCGCTGGTGCTTCCCGGAGGAGCAGGCGGCGGCGTCGGAGGCGGCGGCGGCGTCGGAGCGTCGTCGTCGGCCTCCGCACTGGCCCGCGCGCTGCTCCGCGGGTCAGGGAGCATAGGTCAGCGCGAGACCAAGCGCGCGAGGCTGCGCAGGGAGCTGGCGCTGGTGCGCGCCGGGATCTCCACCGGGGGGGCCGAAACCGCTCTTCAGAGGGCGGGGACGGGTTCGCTCCTGCTGCGGGACAGGAGCGGCAGGGGCGGCAGGGGCGGCAGGGGCGGCAGGGGCGGAAGCAGCGACGAAGAAAGCGACGACGACGAGAGCGACGGCGGCGCGAGCGAGGACGAGTTCGCTGCCGCCAGGGCAGAGGCCGCCGCGGTCTCTGCCCGCGCCGCCGCCGCTGCCGCGTTCGTGCGGCGACCGGGCTCGAAGAACAAGAAGGAAGAGGCGTCTCCGTCTCCCTCGCCGTCGCCTCCACCTCTGGCTCCCGCTGCTGCCGATCCTTCCGACAAGGCCACCCGCGCCATGTCCCCGGCCTCGATCAGGGCCGCCGCCGCCGCCCTGCGAGCGGAGCTGGGCATGCTGGCCCCGGGAGGCGCCGAGGCCGAGGCCGCCGCGGCGCGGAGGGCGGTCGCGGAAGCCAGCGCGAGAGGCGGCAGCGGCGGCGGTGCCTCTTCTTCAGAGGCTGCTCTCGCTGGCTCCAAGTCCTTGAAATCCAAGTCCGTCGCCCTCTCCCGCCCCGAGGCCATCGAGGAGGCGCGCTCCAAGCTTCCTATCATCGGAATGGAGCAGGAGATCATGGAGCTGATCCTTGGCAGTAATGACGTCGTTCTTCTGGCTGGAGAGACGGGCTGCGGCAAGACCACGCAGGTGCCGCAGTTTCTGCTCGAGGCCGGTTTTGGCGATGTCGACGGGAGGCACGGCGGCGCGACTCCCGGGGCCGTCGGGGTGACGCAGCCCAGGAGGGTGGCCGCCGCCGCTGCTGCCGCGCGAGTCGCAGAGGAGCTGGGCACGCGCGTCGGGGTCGCAGGGGGCTGCTTCAGGAGGAAAAAGACGAAGAACAACGACGACGACGACGACGACGACGAAAACCTTTCTTCTTCGTCCTTATTCGAGCCCCACCCCACCAGGGGCCTCGTGGGCTACCACGTCCGCCACGACCGCAGGCTGGCCCCCGGAGGCTCCGCCCTCAAGTTCATGACCGACGGCGTGCTCCTGCGCGAGCTCGGAGGTGATTTCTTGCTCAGGAACTACAGCGTCGTCGTGGTCGACGAGGCGCACGAGCGGTCTCTCAACACCGACCTGCTGCTGGGCCTGCTGTCGCGCGTGGTGGGCCTGCGGAGGAGGATGGCGGACGGCGGCGTGCCGTGGCCCCAAGGAGGAGGAGGAACAGGAGGAAAGGGGTCCGAAGCGTCATCTTCTCCGATCGTGACGCCCCTCAAGCTGGTCATCATGAGCGCGACGCTCCGCTGCTCCGACTTTTCGGAAAACCGCGTGCTGTTCCCGAGGCCGCCGCCGCTGGTGCACGTGCCCGCGCGGCAGTTCCCGGTCACCGTGCACTTCGCCCGCAGGACAGAGCTGGTGTCCTACGCCAGGGCCGCGGTCGCCAAGGCCGCGCAGGTGCACCGGAGGCTTCCCGCGGGGGGAATCCTGGTGTTCCTCACGGGCCAGCGGGAGGTCGAGTGGGCCGCGCGCGAGCTGCGGAAAATGTTTGGCGGCGCTCGCGGCGGGAAGAAGGGAAGGGGAGGAGATGGAGGCGGAGACGATGAAGACGACGCTGCTGACGATCTCGAAGACGACCCTGGCTCTCTCTCCGGTGGGGAGGAGGCCGAGGCCGCGGGCGGAGGCGACGAAGACAAGTTCCTGCTCCCCGAAGGCGGAAACGGCGGAAATGGCGACGAAAACGGAAACCGCGACGACTTTGACGACCTCGACGACGAGGTTCTCTCCGAGGAGGAGGACACGGTGCTCCTGGGCTCCTCCTCGGGCTACACCGAGGAGCAGATCACCGAGGCCTCCAGGGCCTTCGAGGAGCGGACCGGGATGGCGATCGGCGGTGGAGGAGGAAGTGGCGACAAGAAGAAAGAGGGAGGAGAGGGAGGAGAGAAAGTCGACGACGACACTGACCTCGACCTCGGCCCCGCGCCGGTCCGCGTGCTGCCGCTCTACGCCGCGCTCCCTGCCTCCCGCCAGCGCCTCGTCTTCGAGCCCCATCCTCCTCCCGGCATGGACCCGCGCACGCGCCTGATCGTCGTGGCCACCAACGTGGCCGAGACGTCGCTGACGATCCCGGGGATCAGGTACGTCGTCGACGCCGGGAGGGCCAAGGAACGGGTGCTGGAGAACTCGTCGAGTTTGGTGCCGGCGGCCGCCGCCGACGACGACGGAAACGGCACCGGCAACGCGGGGGCGCTCGCGACGCCCTTCCCCTGCTTCCCAGGCGACGACGGCCAGGCCGAAGCGAAACCCCAGCAGCCCCTCCGCGGCGCCGCTGTCGCCCGCTACCGCGTCGGATGGGTCTCCCGCGCCTCCGCAGAGCAGCGCGCGGGGCGGGCCGGGCGCACGGCCCCGGGCCACTGCTACCGCCTGTACTCGTCGGCGGTCTTCGCCGACCGGCTGCTCGAGCACGCGCCGCCGGCGATCGGCGGCGAGCCGCTGGAAGGGGTCGCGCTGGCTCTGCGGGCCCTGGGCGTCGACAACCCGGGGGCGTTCCCCTTCCCGACGAGGCCCGACCCGGTGGCGCTGGCGAGGGCGGACGAGGCCCTGCGCGCGCTGGGGGCGCTGACGACGACAAAGGACGGAAGCGGTGGAGGTGGTGGAGTTTCGTCTCCGTCGTCTTTGTCGTCTTCTTCTTCCTCCTCATCGTTGACGCCGCTCGGCAGGGCGATGGCCTTCGTGCCCCTCTCCCCGCGCCACGCCCGCGCGCTGCTCGAGGTCGCCTCCGCGATCAAGCGCGGCGAGGCCAGGCCCGGTGCTCTCGCCGCGGCGCTGGCCCTGGCAGCGGTGATGAGCCTCGAGAGCCCCTTTCTGCACCTCGACGGCGGGAGCGGAACTGGGAGTGGAGGAGGAGGGAACGAAGGAGGCGAGCAAGCCCGCAAGGCGGCTGAGAGGCTCTCCGCCCTCCGCGCCGCCCACGCGCGCCTCAGGGATGAGAGCGGCGACGCTCTGTCCGCCGTGGCTGCCCTGGCGGAATACGAGCAGGCCGCGGCGCGCGCCGTGGAGGAGGCGGAGGAGGAGAAGGCGAAGAAGAGGGGAGGAGGTTCTTCTACTACTTCCGCCGCCGCGGTCGCCGCCGCTGCTGCAGCAGCAGCTGACAGCTGGTGCGCCGCCAACGGCCTCCACGCCAAAAACCTCCGCGAGGCCTTCTCCCTCCGCAAGCAGCTCGGCGCCACGCTCGCGCGGCTCGCCCCTTCTTCTTCGGGGAAGAAAGCAGCAGCAGACGACGACGGCGACGAAGATGGATCTTCTTCTTCTTCTTCTTCTTCTTCGAAGAGCTCCTCGTCGCCGCTGCTCGGCCTCCCCGCCGCGGCCCTCGACCCGTCCGTCCTCGTCGAGGCCCCAACGCGCCGCCCCTCCGGCTCCACCCGCGTCGCCCTGCTCAAGGCCGTGGCGGCAGGGTGGGCGGACCAGGTCGCTCGCAGGGTCCACTCGCTCGAGAGGCTCGAGGCCTCGGCTTCGGCCTTTTCAAGCGGTTCCATGACCTCGTCATCGGCCGGCAGGGCCGTGCGCTACCAGCCGGCGGCCGCCGCCGCCGACGGCGGAGAGGGCCCCTCGGTCTTCCTGCACCCGCGCTCCGCGCTGTGCCGCAACAGGGCCCCGCCCCCGGCCTGGTGCGCGTTCGCGGACCTCGTGGCGACCGCCAAGAGGACCTACATGAGCGGCGTCACAACGCTCGACCCGCGCTGGCTGCTGACCTGCGCTCCGGGGATGGTCACGGTCCAAGGAGAGAGCGCTTCATCCTCATCTGACCTCGCGGAGGGTCTGTCCGCGGCCGCCTACGACCGCGGGCTCGACGCGGTGATGCGGTCCCGCGCGGCGACCTTCGGGCCCAGGAGCTGGCCGCTGCCCGCGTCGCGCGTCGAGGAACCCAACCCGGAGGCCCGGGCCGCCGTCTTCGCTGAGGCGCTGCTGTCGGGCAGGGCCCTCCGGTCGCTCGCGCCGCTGAGGCCCTGGCTCGCCGCCCCGCCGAGCTCGATGCGGGGAGGCAAGAGCTCGGGCCAGAGGCGCGTCGCCGCGGTCTTGGAGGCGCTGATGAGGGAGGGTGTTGGCGACAGATGCGCCGTTGGCAGCGTCGCTTCGCTTTCCGAGGTTTGGTCTCGCGACCCTCTGTTTCTGGAGAGGGAGATCCTGTCTTCTGGCTCTGGCGGGTGGATTCGCGTGGGAGGGGAGGCCGTGGCCGCGAGCGCGCTGGCAGCGGCGCGGGTGGAGGCGGCCTCGTGGTCGAAAGGCGGCGGCGGCGGAGGAGGAGGAGAAGGAGAGGAGGTTGTGGTCGAGGAGAAGAAGAAAAAGAAGACGACGAAAAAGAGGAAAAACATTTGAAGAAAGAAAAAGAGAGAGAATTTTTTTATGACGTACAAACGCCCGCGCACTCCCTTTTTCAAAACTCTGTCCTCTCTGTGTGTTATTCTGCAGCAAGAAACAAAAAACAAATGCTCAATTCGATAAAGCAGTTTTGTTTTAAAGTTACACATTTTTTCTTTTTACTTGTTCAAGTTTTTGCCGCTTTTCCGCCGCCGCCGCCGCTGTCGGCAGCACGCCGTGCCCTAGCCTCGCCGCGGCAAGGTCGGCCAGAGCGCGCTCCGCCGCCCGCGACAGCCTCTTCCGCTCAAAGTCGTCGTCTTCGTCGTCGTCATCGCCGTCCACCAATTCACCTCCTCCTCCTCCAGCAAAAGCGGCGGCATCGGAAGCAGCCTGCGCCAGAGCGGCGACCCCGCCGGCGAGCCCGGGCAGCGCCGCGGCCGCCTTCCCGGCCCCCGCGAGGACCGCCGCCACCGCCTCCGCGTCCCCTGCCTCCGCCGCGGCCCTTCCCCTGGCCAGGGCCGCGAAGCACCCTGCCAGCGTCGCCGGGGTCGGCCACCTCGCCGCCAGCTCCGTCGCCAGCGCCCCGCCGACGCCGCCCGTCGCGGGCGCGAGTGCGAGCTGCCCGGCAAAGTTGGCCGCGACGTGCAGCGACGGCACGGCGGAGACGAGCAGCCTGGCCACGGCGGGAGGCCAGCCCCCGAGCTTGGCCGCGAGCCTCGGGGCGTGCGGAGAGTCGAGGGTGATGGCGTGGACCGCGAGGCAGAGGGAGGCGGCAACGGAGCAGCAGCAGGAGGCGGATGAAGAGGAGTTGAGGTCATTGTCGTCGTCGTCGTCGTCGTCGAGGTCTTTTTCTTCTTCTTCTTCTTCTTCTTCTCCTCCTTGATCTTCCTCTTCCGCCCTCCGAAGCACAACAGCCAGCGCCTCTCCTAGAGCGACCAGGGCAGCGCCGTCGACGGCTGCGAGGGCCGCGTCCAGGGGCGGGCCCTTCGGAGGCACGAAAGAGGAAGGCGAAGGGCGCGTTGCTGTTGGAGCGGTGGCGCGGGAGGGAGCACCACCTCGCTGCTGCTGCTGCTGGTGCTGCTGCTGCTGCTGCCTCCTCTCTTCGCCCCCCGCGTTGTTCTTCCTCACCGCCGTGGCCAGCGTCCTCATCGCGTGCCTCGCGTCGGAGAGGACCGCGACGGCCGCGCCCAGGCATGCCTCGGCCGCGGCGGGGGACTCCCAGACGCGGGCCGAGGGAGCGAACGCGAGCAGCGGCGCGGCCGCGAGCGCCGCGGCGTCGGCGTTGGCGGCAGCTTCCAGGAAGGAGGAAGCTCCGTCGCGCTTGCGCTTGTGGTTGTTGTTGTTGTGACCACCGCCGACGCCGATGGGGCTCGCGGGAAGAGCGCAGCCGCACGCGCGGAGGACCCTCGCCCTGGCCGCGCGAGCGAGCGCCGGGGGCAAAGAGAAGGAAGAGGAGGGAGAGCAGGAAGAGGAGGAAGAAGAGGAGGAGGAAGAGCTCCCGGCGCCGACAGCGGCGAGGAGCGCGTCGGAGACCGCCGCAGGGCAGTCCCGGCGCGCCAGCAGGCAGCGCGAGGCCGCGTCGACCGACGAGAGCAGGCGGCGGCTGGCTACGGCGAGAGCGGAAGACTCGTCTTCGTCGTCGTCGTTGGAAGCGGCGGCGACGACCTCTGCCGCGGCGGCACGGAGCCGAGCGACGGCGAGCGCCGGGCTGCTGCTGTTCCCTTCTTCTCCTTCTTCTTCGTCGCCGAATCCCTCCGGGAAGAGCGACAGAGCGAAAGCAGCAGCAGGAGCAGCAGCAGGAGCAGCAGCAGGAGCAGCAGCAGGAGCAGCAGCAGCAGCAACCACCTCCTTCTCCCCGCCGAGGCAGGCGGGCATCGAGCCGGGAGACACCGAGTCGGCGAGCGACAGCCACCGGGCTCTGACCTTTTCGAACGCGCCTCCTCCTCCTCCTCCTCGGCTTCCTCCTCCGTCTCTGCTCGCCACGGCGGGCGCCAGGCGAGCCAGCGGGAGCTCCTCTGCGGGCGACGGCCAGGAGGGGGAAGCCGCGTTGGTCAGGAGAGCGTGGTAAGAGGCGAGGACCGCGGCTCCAGCGGCAGTGGCTTTCTCACCAGAAGCAGAAGCAGCCCAGAGCGCCGCGGCGACGGCGCCTCCCGAGACGCACTTTTTCAAGCCCGGCAGCGCCAGGCCCGCGGCCGCCGAGGCCTCGACCAGCGCGACCAGCGAGGCGTGCAGGGGGGCCCCGGCGCATGCGACGTGCCTCCCGACGCTCTCGGCGAGGGAGCGGAGGAGGCGGCTCCTCGCCGTTTTCTCGGCCGAAGGAGTTGGAGAGGAAGAAAGAGAGGACGAAAAAGGAGCGAGGGCGTTGATCGAGACGGCGACGGCGTCGGCCGCCAGCGACTCGTCGCTCCCCGGGAGGAGGAGCAGAGACAGGGAGGAGGAGGAGCAAGAGAGGGCGGCGAGCCCTCTGGTCGGCGCCACCCTCGACGCGGCATCCGCAGCCACGGCGAGCGGAGAAGGAAGAGGAAGAGGAAGAGGAAGGAGGTTGGTTCTACCCCTTTTGCTCTTCTCGTTCATCGCCGCCGCCGCGTCCGCCGCGGCCGCCGCCAGGGCGGCGTCGGAGAAGCGCACCGCGGACCCGCCGAGGGCCCTCCTGCGGAGCCCGTCCGCCAGGGGGCCCCAGGCACGGGCCAGGAGCAGCACGGAGAGCCAGGCGGACGCAGCAGTAGCGGCAGCGGACCCGTTCTCTCCGCTCTCATCGTCGTCGTCGTCGTCATTTTCGTCGGCGTCGCTCACGCTCAAAACCCGGGCAAACGCCGCCGAGCGCGCCGGGGCCTCGAGCGCCGGGGAGGCCAGCAGCAGCATCGCCGCCGCGGCGAGGCGCGTGGGGGCCCCCAGTGGGACCCCGGGAGGGAGCTCCGCCAGCCTCCGGGCCCAGGCGGAGGCCGCGGCCCTGGCCGGCGGCGCCCCGGCGGCGAGAAGCCTCGCCGAGGCGGCGACGCCGGCATCGTCGCCGTCGCGGGTCCAGTGTTGGCCTTTTGTCCTCCCTCCGCGGGAGAGCGCGTCGGCCTCCAGGGCCGCGACAAAGACGTCGGACTCCGGGGTGCTGGTGGAGAGCGCGGAGGCGAGCCAGGAAGCAGGGGAAGAGGAAGAAGAAGAAGTAGTGCCTGTGTCGTCTGAGGCGGCGCAAGCAAAGGCCGCGGCTCGAACGGTGGCAGCCCGGGCGAGCGCCGCGGCCCTCGCCCCTCCTCCTCCGCTTCCGCTCCCGCCGGCGACGGCAATCTCCAGAGCGCCCGAGGCGACGGGGCACGCCCGCACGGACAGGCACGCCTCGAGGACGGCGTCTGCCGCCGAGGGAGAGGCCGCGGCGATGCGTTTCAGGGCAAGAGCCGCTGATGAAGACGGAGGAGGAGATGGAGACGCCGCCGTCGCCGTCGCCGATGCCGACGCCGACGCCGACGCCGACGCCGACGCCGACGCCGACGCCGACGCCGACGACACCAAACTCGAAGCGGCTCTCGCGAGCGCCGCGGCGACGACCGCCAGTGCGCTGCCGTCGTCGACGTTGAGCGCGATCGAGACGGCGATCTCGGGCGGCGCCCAGGGCAGGATGCTCTCCGCCACGAGCGACAGAGGCGGGAGCAGAGACGGCTCAGAGGAAGGAGGAGAAGGAGAAGAAGAAGAAGAAGAAGAAGAAGAAGCAAAGGCCGCGGTCAGGAGCGCCGCGAGCTCGGCCGCGACCGCGCCCGCGGCGTCGCCTGCTGCCGCTGCTGCTACGGGAAAGAAAAAGAGATTTCCGCTCGTTTTCTCCTTGTCTTCTACTGCTCTTCGAAGCTCCAAGAGCGCCACGGCTGCTTTGTCCGAAGGGCCGCGAGCGGACTCGAAGCGCCTGCGGGAGGCCTCGGTTCGTCGCGCCCCCCGGTCGTCGAGTTCCTCCTCCTCCTC
>Ga0114918_10000440_pt1:22500-35897 | contig 35897 bp, 19 predicted proteins | sample LantaG_FD_87015 | JGI IMG/M metagenome (GOLD analysis project Ga0114918, IMG submission 87015) | Deep subsurface microbial communities from Baltic Sea to uncover new lineages of life (NeLLi) - Landsort_02402 metaG | ecosystem: Environmental > Aquatic > Marine > Oceanic > Sediment...
GTCATCGCTGGCCTCTTCTTCTTCCGAGGAGCTCGACAAGGAGCTGTTGCTGCACTCTCGCGCCTGCTCCCGAGCGCTGGGCCTCAGGAGAGGCGAGCGCGCCGTCGTGACGAATGGGCGCGTGCTGGTCGACGGAGGAGGAGGAGGAGCTGGAGGCAAGAGCAAGAGCAAGAACAAGAGCTCCTCTTCTTCTTCTTCTTCCTCCCCTTCCACGCTCGTCGCCGAGGACCTCCACCTCGTCGAGGCGCACTCGGACGCCGGCAAGCTCGCCGGGGCCGTCGCGGAGGCGCTCCAGGGGCTGAAGAAGGCGAAAGCAGCGACGACGAAGGAGAAGAAAGAGGACGCTTCTTTTTCTTCCTCGTTCCTCTCCGACGCCGTCGCCGCGGCCACCGCCGAGCTCCTCGCCGCGCCTCCGAACCCCGTCGCTTCCGCCGGCGTCCGGGGAGCGATGGCCGTCGACGCCGTCGAGGGGGCCCTGGCGCGAGGCAGCAAGCACGTCTTCGACGCGGGAGCTTCTTCTCCGTCCTCTTCTGCCGCGGTGGCGGGCTCGAAGTCGAAAAAGGCCTCTTTCTCCTCGCCGATCTCGATCACCGCCGTCGTCGACCCGCTGTCCCCGGCGGCGCAGCGCCTGGCGCCCCTGCTGCTGTCGCTGCGCTCGTCGCTCAGGCCGGCGAGGATGACGGTGTTCCTGAACCCGACCCCGGAGCTGACCTCGCTCCCGCTGACGACCTTCTACGCCGCGGCGCTCCCGAGGTTCAAGGAGGTCGCCGCCGAGGGTGGAGGAGGTGAGGACGAGGGCGGAGAAGAAACCTCGCCGCCGCTCTCCCTGGGCGAGCCCCTCCCGGCCTCCGCCGTCGCCGACGACCTCCCCGCCGGCAAGATCCTCACCCTGAACCTGGTGGTGCCCGAGGCGTGGCTCGCGGAGGCCGTAGACGCCGGGTCGGCCGACCTGGACAACCTGGTGCTGTCGCAGCTGCCCGAGGTGGAGGAACCGAAGGAGGAAGCTTCCTCGACGTCAGAAACGACGACGACGACGACGACGACGACGACGACGACGATTCCGGCGACCAACTCCCCGCTCCGCCTCGCCGCCGACTTCGAGCTCGAGGCCCTGCTGCTGACCAGCTCGTGCGTCGACATCGCCGCCAGGACCAGGGACGCGGTCACCCCGCGCGGCGTGCAGCTCCAGCTGCTGACGCGGAAGAAGGAGGGCGGAAGTGGCGGCGGAGAGAACGAAGCAGCAGCAGCAGAAGAAATGAATTCTTTCTCTACTGTCTCTGCCGACACGCTCGTGATGTCCAACCTCGGCTACTTCCAGCTCCAGGCCCGGTCTCCGCGGCTGTGGAAGCTGAGCCTGGCTCCCGGTAGGTCCTCCGCGCTGTACGAGGTGGACGCGTCGACGGGATCGGGAGACGGGAGGGCGCTCGGAGGGGTGTTGTCGCTGCCGCCTCTGTCGTCGCCACCGTCGTCGTCGCCGTCGTCGTCGGACAAAGAGCAAGAACGAAAGGGGATCACGGTCGCGCTCGACGCCTTCTCCGGCCGCCACGTCTCCCTGCGCCTGCGCAAGAAAAAGGGGTTCGAGAAGTCCGACGTGCTGGGCACGGACGACGTCGGAGCAGGAGCTGCGGTTGGCGGAGGGAAAGGTGGAAGCACCTGGCCAGGCTTCTCGTCGCTGCTCCCGAAAAGCTCTTCTTCTTCCTCGAAAAACTCCAACACCTCCACCTCCACCGCCACCACCAAACGACGCATCGGAGACTTTTCCTTATCCCCGGAAGACGACCCGTCCTGCATCCACGTCTTCACCGTCGCGTCCGGTCACATGTACGAGCGCCTGCAGAAGATCATGATCGCGTCGGTACTCAAACACACCGAGCGCCGCGTCAAGTTCTGGTTCATCAAGAACTACATGAGCCCCTCGGCACGTGCGATCCTGCCCAAGATCGCGGAGAAGTGGGGTTTCGAGTACCAGTTCGTGACCTACCGTTGGCCGCACTGGCTGCGCGCGCAGTCCGAGAAGCAGCGCGTGATCTGGGGATACAAGATCCTTTTTCTGGATGTTCTTTTCCCCTTGAATCTCAAAAAGGTAATCTTTGCAGACTCGGACCAGATCGTCAGGGCCGACTTCGCAGAGCTCTGGGACATGGACCTGAAGGGAGCCCCTCTGGCCTACGCCCCGTTCTGCGACGGGAACAGCGAGATGGACGGGTTCAGGTTCTGGAAGACCGGGTTCTGGGCGGGGCACCTTCGGGGCAAGCCATACCACATCTCAGCTCTGTACGTCGTCGACCTCGTGAGGTTCCGAGAGACCGCCGCCGGGGACAGGCTGCGCGTCATCTACGACTCCCTGTCCCGGGACCCGAATTCTCTGGCGAACTTGGACCAGGACCTGCCCAACTACGCGCAGCACCAGGTGCCGATCTTCTCCCTGCCCACCGAGTGGCTCTGGTGCGAGACCTGGTGCTCGAGCGCAGCTGCGACAAAATCGCGAGCCAAGACGATCGACCTGTGCAACAACCCGATGACGAAGGAACCTAAGCTGGAGGCCGCGAGGAGGATCGCGCCCGAGTGGGTGGGGTACGACGCCGAGGCGAGGAGGGCGACGGCCGAGGCGGAGGAGGAGCTGGCGAGGGAGAAGAAGCTGGGAGGAGGAGGAGGGGGAGGAGAAGAGAAGGAGGAGCAAAAGAAGTGCGGGTGCGGCGGCAAAGGGAAAGAGCACCTTCACCACCTTCACTCTGCCTCTTCTTCTTCTTCTTCGCCTTCTGATGTGCCCAAGCACGACGCGACGGAGCTCTAGAGAAAGAGATAGGGCTGTAATTCTTTTTGTTTGCTTTTGTTCATCATCCTTTCAGAGAGAAAGAGAGAAAGAGAGAGAGAGAGTTGGAGGAGGTCGAGCGTCGAGAAAGAGAAAAAAATCACTTTCGACCGACAAGCTTCGCTGTTTGCATCCATCGCTCGCCTCCCTTTCTCTCTCGCTTCTGCCTCCTTTCGATCGCGTATTCCAACCTCCCATCGCGTCGGTCCCTTCGAGCCTCTGTCTCTGCGAGGAGCAGAGCACACGCTTGCGCGCAAGGCTGAGCGGAGAGTCAGCATCGAAATTTGAATGTCTTTTCTTCCGACGACATCGATGGTCGAGGCTATTGCTGCAGCTTCATCGTCATCTTCCTTTCCTCGCCGGCGGCACCAGCACCCCACGAGCTCGCGTTCGATGCACAGGCGTACCATCGAGACCATGGTGACCACTCTGGCCAAGGCGGTTTTGCTGCTGCTGGTCTCCACGGTGCTCGTCTCGACGAGGCCGGCGTCGGTGAGGATGATGTTTCTTTCGATTTTTTCGATTTTCTTTCTTCGACGTCGCTCGCGCTCCTAGGAAAAACTCGACCTCTTCCCTCTCTCACTTCCCTCTCACTTCTTCTTCTTTCTTCTCTCTCTCCAACCCCCCCAGGCCTACGTCGTCCGACGACGAAGCCTCTTCCAGGAACAACAAGCGAACCAGAACCAGAACCAGCCCCACCTCGACTCCATCGTCTCTTCCCTTCCCCGCGAGGCCTCGCAGGCCCTCTCCGGCTACCTCTCCAACGCCGAGCTCGTCGCGCGGCTGCGGGAGATCGCCGAGCGGCGGTGCTCGCACCTCGGGGCCCGCGTCTACGAGATCGGCAGGTCGGTCAGGGGGCTTCCCATAGCGGTGCTGAGCATTGGCCACGACGAGGCGAGCAGGGGCGGGGCCGCGGCACTGGTGGCGGAGAAAGAGAGGGAGATCGGGACGGTCGAAAACAGCGGAAGCAACGACGCCCGCGGCTTGCGGCGGGATTTCGCCGACCCCGGCGGCGAGAAACCTTCCCACCCGCGCAGGCGGCCCAGCGTCGCGAAGAGGCACCGCGCGCACGTGAAGTACGTCGCGGGGCTCCACGGCGACGAGCCCTCGGGCAGGCAGCTGCTGGTGGCTCTGGCGGAGTACATCTGTGCGTTCGACCCGAAGCTGGCCGCCGCGGAGCTCGCAGCGCGGAGAAACAGCGGAGGAACGACGACGACGGCGACGACAAGTTCTTCTTCGTCTCCTTCTCCCTCCCGCCACGCCGACCCTCGCGTCGCGGCCCTGCTCTCCCGCAACGTGCTCCACCTGGCGCCGGCCGTCAACCCGGACGGCTTCGACCTGCGCCGCCGCGAGAACGCAGCGGGCGTGGACCTGAACCGGGACTTCCCTGACCCGCTCGCGGCGCACGGCAATGTCTTTGTCGGCAGGCTGTTTGGCAACGAGAGCTCTTCCTCGAGTTCTTCGACGTCTTCTGCCCCCTTTGTGGGCTCGCTGCCGGGACGGTCCCCGGACCCGGACGCGGACGACGTCGACCTCTCTCCGACGGGCAAGGAGCAGCCCGAGACGCTGGCGCTGATGCGGTGGATGACGCCTCCGGAGATGGAAGGAGAAGGAGAAGAGGGAGGGGAAAACTCGCACCTCCCCCGAACCCGCTTCCGCTTCGTCGCCTCGGCGGCCCTCCACGAGGGCGCGCTCGTCGCCAACTACCCCTGGGACGGCACCCCGGACGACTCGACGCGCTACGCCGCGTGCCCCGACGACGCCACCTTCCGCTGGCTCGCGAGCTCGTACGCCGAGAGGTCTCCCGCGATGGTCGGCGGGCCCGAGTTTGGCCGCGGCGTCACGAGACCGACCGACGACGGGCTCGTGGTCCCGAAAAGCAGTAGTCAAGACGAAATCATCAACAATAACAGCAACAATAACGTGCCAGACGCCGGGACCACCAACGGCGCGGCGTGGTACCCTCTCCGCGGCGGGATGCAGGACTGGAACTACCTGCAGGCCTCGTGCTTCGAGCTGACGCTCGAGCTGGCGCAGAGCAAGTGGCCTCGCCCGGCGCTGCTTCCCGGCATGTTCGCCGAGAATCTGGACCCGCTGCTGGCTTTCCCGGTGGTGGCGAGCGCCGGGGCGCACGGGGTGGTGCTGCGCGGCGGGGGCAAGAAGGAGGAAGAAGAAGAGGCCAAGGCGGCAAAGTCGACCTCTTCTTCTTCTGTTTCTTCTTCTCCTCCTCTTCTGCCTCCTCCGGCGGGGACGACCGTCCGCGTCCGCGGCCTCCGAGGGGCGCCGCCGGCCCTCCCGGACCCCCTGACGGGGGCCTGGTTCAGGCCGCTCAACCCGGGCAACTACGTCCTGTCCGTGGCGGCCCCCGGGACGCAGCCGGTCGAGGCCGAGATCGAGGTCGTCGGAGGAGGGAGCAAAAGCGGAGGAAGCGGAAGCGGAAGTCACAAGAGCGGCGGCGGCAGCGGCAGCAAGCTCGTCTTCGACCGCTCTCCCGACCTGGAGGTGACGCTGCGGGAGCAGGGGAGCACGGCGAGGCTCGTGGAGGTGAGCAGCGTCGTCGTCAACATCGCGGCCCCGGGAGGAGGAGGAGGAGGGGGAGGGGGGGCAACAGCAGCTGCCGTTGCAGTGCCGCTGGCGAAGAGCTCGACAGCGTTTTCCTCTTCTTCCTTCCTCGGTGGGAGGAAGGCTGCGGGAGGAAGGCTGCCTCCCCTCTCCGGGGACACCGCGGCCGTGTTCGGCCTGCAGGTGGCGCTCGCCGTCGCGGCCGTGGCGGCGCTGGTGGCCGTGGCGAGGAGGAAAGCAGGAGGAGGAGGAGGCGCAGCGCCATCCGTTGCGTCCTCGGGCGCGAGCTCTTGAGTTTTGTTTTTTTTTGGTTCAGCACTTTGTTCTTTCTTTTTCCTTTTTCTTTTGAATTGCAAAACAGCACGAATGAAAGACTCAACAAATGCAAGAAAATCAAAATAACAGAGGGGGTGTCATTTTGTGTTTCGGTTGTTGTTTTGAAGAAGAATATTGGATTTTTGTTGACAAAAAAGTTAAAAAAAAAAGATTGGCAAGCTCTCTCTCGTTTTTTCTGTCACTCTCTCCATCTGTCTCTCGCTCTCGCTAGAGCGAGAGCGAGATTTTGAATGATAGATCATTCAAAATCACATAAATCTAATCCTCTCTTCTCTCTTTCCTCTTTTCCTTGTCCTCTCTACGCGGCAGCCACCAGCCCCTTGTGGCGCAGCAGGGCGTCCGGCGTCGGGTCCCTGCCCCTGAACCTCTTGAACACCTCGGCCGGCGCAAGCCCCCCGCCGAGCGCCAGCACAGTCTCCGCAAAGTCCTTGCCGGCGGCCTTGACCGCGGCCTCGTCGTCGAGCCCCTCCTCCTCGAAGCGGCCGAAGCAGTCCGCGGACAGCACCTCGGCCCACAGGTAGGAGAAGTAGCCCGCCGAGTAACCACCCGCGAAGATGTGCGAGAAGGCGGCGAGGAAGCGGTCCTCGTCCAAGGGGGCCATGACCGTCGTGGCGTCGGTGATGGGCTGGAGCGGCTTCGAGGAGCCGTAGACGCCGCCCGTGGCCGCGTGCGCGGCCGGGTCGTACTCGGCGTGGAGGAAGAGGTCGGAGAGGGCGAAGTTGACCTGGCGGAGGACCTGCGTGGTTGGTGGTAGTGGTTGGAGGGAGGGAGAGAAGAAAGAAGTGGATTTTTTTTTTTTTTTTTTTTAGGAAAAAAAGAGAGTGAGGTTTTTTTTCTTTTGCTTCTTTTTTTCCGATCTCGTTTCTCTCTCTCCCCATCCGCAGAACGAGCAAACAAGCTCCGAAACCATCAACCACACTCCCTCCACTTCCTCACCATCGACCCGGCACGGTAGGTGCGCGCCGCGAGGATCTTCTGGAACAGCTCGTCGGGAAGGCGCTCCCCGGTCTCGTGGTGGACCGCCATCGTGTCGACGGTCTTCCTGTCGTAGCACCAGTACTCCATCCTTTGGTGGGTGTGCGGGGGTTTAAAGAAAGAAGAAGAAAAAAGAAAGAAGAGGTGAGAGAGTGGGTTTGGAGAAGAAAGAAGAAAGAAGAGGTGAGAGAGTGGGTTTGGAGAAGAAAGAAGAAAGAAGAAAGTTGAGAAAAAAAATATCAAAAAAATTCAAAAACTCCTCTCTTCTCTCACCACTGGCTCGGCAGCTCGACCGCGTCCCACTCCACGTTCCTGATCCCGGAGACCAGGCCGTCGTCCTGCTGCGTGAGGGTGTGCTGCAGGGCGTGGCCGCACTCGTGGAAGAGCGTCTCGACCTGTAAAAAGTTTTTTTTTCCGTTTCATTTCGAGTGAGCTCTTTCTCTTCTTCTTCCTTCTTCTCTCCTCCGAAACTTCCAAAACCAAAACCAAAACAGAAAAAAAAATAAACAAAAAACCCTCACCTCGCGGAACGTCATCAGGCTCGGCTTGTCCCCCACGGGCGGCGTCGAGTTCAGGACCATGTGGGCGACGGGCAGGCGGACCCTCCCGTCCTCGCCTCCGCCGGCGCAGGCGACCGAGCGTCCGACGACCTCGTCCATCCACGCGCCGCCGCGCTTCTCGTCGGGGCGAGAGTAGGGGTCGAGGAACATGAACGCGATGGGCTTGCCCGTGGCCTTGGAGGAGACTTTCAGGAAGCGGACGTCCTTGTTCCAGGTCGGGGCGGTTCCCTGAGGAAGAAGTTTTTTTTTTTTTGAAAGTTTTTTTGTTAGTTTTTTTTTATCGAGAGAGACAGATTCCTTTCCTTCCTTCCTTCCTCCCTCCTTCTTTCTCCCTCCCTCTCCCTCTCTCTTACTCACCTGCGGCGTCTCCTCGATCTTGACGTTGAACAGCCTCTCGACCAGCGTGAACAGCCCCTCCAGCACCCTGGGAAGCGAGAAGTACGGCCGCAGCTGCTCATCCGTCAGCTCGTAGCGCTCCTCGCGGAGCCTCTCGGCCCAGAAGCTGACGTCCCAGTGCTTGAGCTGCTCGTCTTGGGGAAACCCTTTCGACCTGGCGAACGCCGTCACCTCCTCGAGCTCCCTCTCTGCCGGGGCGCGGGCCGCGGCGGCCAGCTTCTCGAGCAGGGCGCGGGAGGACTCGAGCGTCGCCATCTTGGACGCCATCGACAGCTCGACGAAGCAGTCGAAGCCGAGCAGGGCCGCCTTTTGCTTGCGGAGCGAGAGCACGCGCTCGATGATCGCCGTGTTGTCGCCGTCGGCCCCGACGACGGCGTCCTTCTTCTCCTCCGCTTCTTCCTTTCCTTCTTCCTTCTTCTTGGGAGACGACGCGCGGGTCACGTACGCCCTGTACATCTCCTCCCTCAGCCCGCGGTCCCTGGCGTGCTGCAGCACCGGCATGTACACGGGGATGTCGAGCGTCAGCAGCCAGGGCCCCTTTTCCGGGGTGGCACCCTCGTTGCCCGGGGTCGCCGCGGCCTGCTGCGACGCCAGGGCCAGCGCCGAGGGTGGCAGGCCCTCGACGACCTTCGGGTCGGTCACCAGCTTCTTGAAGGCCTTGGTGGCGTCGAGCACGTTGTTGGAGAACTGCGTCGAGAGCCTGCGTTGTTGTTTCGGAGGAGTGAAAAGAGAAAAAAGAGGTTGTTAGTTTTCGGGTCGTCGTGGTCGTCGTCGTCGAGGTCGAGGTCGACAAAAAAAAAAAAACGGAAAAAACTCAAAACTCACTTGGACAGCTCCTGCTGGACCTCGTTGAACTTGGCCTTGTCCGCGCCCTCGAGCGCGACGCCGCCGAGCCTGAAGTCGCGGAGCTCCGCGTCCACGGCCCTGCGGCGGGCGGCCGACAGCTGCGCGAACGCGGCCTCGTCTGCCTTGAGCGCGGCCAGCGCGTCGTGCAGCGGGCGCGACTGCGACAGCCTGAGCGAGAACGCGACGCGCTCGGGCTGGACCTCCTCGACAGCGGCGCGCAGCTCCGGCGAGTCCTTGACCGCCTTGAGGTGCGTCACGCTGCCCCACGCGCGGCCCAGGCGGTCAGTGAGGCGCTCCAGGGGCTCCACCACCTCGGGCCAGACGCGCGTGCCGTCCTTGGCGAGGGCGATCGCCGCGGCGGCCTGCTCGAGCTCGTCGAGCGACTTCCCGGTCTCGGAGAGGATCGCGCGGATGCCCGGGACGACGTGCTCGGCCTTGATGCGGTCGAAGGCCGGGAGGGGCGCGTCCTGCGGGGGTGGGGAGAAGGGGGTGTGTTGGAGAGAGAAGAGAGATGAGAGAGTTGGAGGTGGTTGAGGTTTGACGAAGGCGGTTGAATTTGAAAGCGAATCCCGCCACGACGATCAATCAAATTGAAACAAAATTCGTTCTTCCTCCACCCCCCCTCTCTCTCGTGTTCCCTCGTACCTCGAGCAAGGGGTTGGAGGTCGCGGCGGACATCTGAGCGATTGCCCTGGAGGCGACGGAGGAGGATCGCTGGGAGGCGAAGGGGGCGACAAGGCGGGAGGCGGGGAAGAAGGGCTTTGTCGACGACGTCGATGCTCGAGCGATGATCCTCGACGACAAAGAAGAAAACGCGGAGACAGAGCGCCTCGAGGACTCGGTTGCTGCTGCTGAGACTGAAGGAGGCGGCGTCGGAGGCGGCGGTGCGACCCTGAGCAGAGAGGCTGAGCGGAGGGCTTGAGCCATTCGGCGGGGCGCGAGGGCGAGGAGAATGATTGAGAGGAGAAGAGGAAGGAAGGAGAAAAGGAGAAGGCGAGAGGGAGGAGCGTTTGAAAGAGAGGCAAGTCTCCCGCTCTTTCACTTCCTTCTTTGACAACGACGACGACCTCTTCTCCTTCTTCTTCTTTCTCGCTCGCTCTCTCTCTTGTCGCTCGCGCGCGCTCCTGGAACATGGAAGACCTCCTCCCGCGAGAGGTAAAAACTTTGTCTCCGTAACTCTTCTTCCGCTCTCTTCGGAGCAGGGACGTTTCCCCCCGAGGAGGGAGCTTCTTTCCTTTTTTCTCCAGGAGATGGTCCAGCTCGCTAAAAATAGAATTCTTCTTTTTCACCTTTCCTTCTCTTCTCTGCCCCCACCTCCAAAACAAAACAGGTCGACGCCCTGGACCCGAAGTCGCAGCTCCAGCTCGCCCTGCGCCTCGCCTCCCGCGCCTTCGCGCAGAGCGAGTCCACCTTGCAGCAGGAGAACCGGCGCCTGAGGGCGCGGCTCGAGGAGGTCACGGCCTCGTCGCGCGCCGAGGCCGCCGCCGAGGCTGCAGAGGCCGCCAGGGCCGCCGAGGTCGCGGCCGAGAGGGAGAGGGTCGCCGCGGCGAGCGCCGCGAGGGCGCGCGAGGAGGCGCGGGAACTGGCCGGCGAGGTGCGGAGGCTGCGGGCAGAGGTGGCCAAGGCCGAAGGGGTGAGGAAGGTCCTGCTGAGGAGCCTCGGGGAGAGCGTCGGCGGTGAGGTTGGAGTCGCAAACGACGGAAACGACGGAAACGACGACGGAGAAGACGCTCCGGCAAGGATTCCGGCCTCCTACTCTCCTCGGAAGAACCAGAATCTTCAGAAGCAGCAGCAGCAGCCTCCAACGGCAACCACGATGATGAGCGGCAAGTACTTCTTCAGGGCCGCCAGGGCGCGCCTGCCGGCCGCGCGCTTCGAGGCGCTGATGGCCGCGGTCCGGGCCCTCAACGGCGGGCGCGCGTCGAGGACGGCGGCGCTGGCCGCCGCGTCCGAGGCGCTGGGAGGAGGAGACGGGGGCTGCTGCGCCGACCTGGTGCCGGTATTTGAAGGGTTGCTGTCGCAGCGCGTTCCCGTGGATTAGAGAGGGACGGAAATGAGAGGGGAGAAGCGCACGCGCGCGCGAGAGGTTTTTTTACGTTTTTCTTTTCTTTGATTTTTTTGTTAAAAAGTCAAAAAGAAATGATCATCACACTGCTGTTTTCGCTTTCTCTCTCTCTCTCTCCCCCCCCCCTCCCCAAGGACAAGCACAAGCAGAAGGTGTCGATGACAACGACGAAGAAGAAGAGAGAATTGCTCGTATTTTAGAGAAAAAACAAATCAACCACTCCCCCTCCCAAAACAACAACAATGAAAACAGCCGAGAGACTCCCCCCTCTTTTTTTCGTTTCATTCTCTCGGCGCACCTCTCCTCTTTCCCTCTCTCTCTCTCTCTCTCTCTCTCGACTCTCTATAGGCAAAAAAAAAAAGCAAAAGGCATTCCTTTCCTCCCCTTTCCTAGAGAACAGGGGAGAGAAAGGAAGGAAGGAAGGAAGGAAGAAAAGAAGAAAGTAAGATTTTTTCCCAACTCTTTCATCTTCTTCCTCTCTTCAAATCAACCAACCTGCTTCTTCACCACACTCTCAGCGCGCCCCCGCAGCCGCTGCCGCGGCGTCCACGGCGTTGGCGACGGCGTCGAGCATGGCCTCGGCGTCCGGCGCGCGCGACGCCCTCAGCGACGCGTGGCGGGCCCTGAGGTCGGCGGCGAGGCTCGAGGGTCCGCCGGTCTCGGCCGCGGGCGCCGTGGTGGCGGCAGCGCCGCTCGTCGTCGTCGTCGCCGTCGTCGAGGCGGCAGAGCCCATCTTCGCGGCGGCGTCCGAGGCGGCCACGGCGGCGGCGGTCGGGTCCCTGCCGTCGGCGGCCGCCGCCAGCGCGGCCTGCACCCTCGGGTCCGCCGCGTACTGCGCCGCCGACTCTGCGGGCATCCCGCTGGCCGCCGCGGCGTCCGAGGCCAGCTGCTTGGCCGCGGCGCGCCTGGCTGCGAGCTTGGAGTTGGCCGGCGGCTTCGGCATCGCCGACGGGTCGACGGCGAGCGCGACCGAGGGGAGCGCGGGAAGCGAGAGCGAGGGCACGGCGGCGAAGGCCGGAAGCTTGAGCGTGCGCTTGGGGGCGGCGCCGGGGGCCGGAGCAGTGGCCTCGGTGGCTACCGCTTCTGTGGGGGCCGGGAGCTGGGCGGCGGCGGCGGCGGAGGAGACGACGGGAGCCGTCGTCGTCATCGTCGTCGCGGCGGGAGCGGCGTCGACAGCGGCGGCGACGGAGGCGGTCTGCGTGGAAGAAGAGGTCGAGGAAGAAGAAGCCGCGGGGAGCAGGGCGTCCTCGAACGCGTTCTCCGGGGCCACGAACCCGTCGCTCGACGGCACGGTCCCGGCCGGAGGGAGCGTGGCCAGCGAGTCGGGAGCAGCAGCAGTTGTGGAAGCAGCCGTGGAAGAAGAGCCGGCAGCGGCCGCGGCCGCAGTCTGGTGCGACTTCGGCGAGGACATCGAGGCCAGGGCCCCCGCTGGGTCGTTGGCCACCGCCGCGGCGCTGGGGCTCATCGGCGCGGGCGCCGGGGCGACAGGGATGATCCCGGGCACGATCTGGTTGGCGATGGCGGTCCCGACGGCGGTCACGAAGGAGTTGGGCTGCGGCGGCGCGCGGTGCGGCCGGCGCTGCCTGCGGTCCGACGAGGTTTCGTCGCCGGCGCCGTTGGCCGCGGGAGCGCCGTCGTCGTTGTTGTTGCTGTTGTTGTTTTTCCCTCCAGTGTACGCCGCGACCTGCTCCGGGGTGACCTTGCCCGAGTCCAGCGCGGCCTGGAGCCTCGCTGCGTCTTGCGGGGAGAGGCCCGCGGGGATGACGGAAGCGGTGGCGGGCGCCGCTCCGGGCGCGGCGGCGGCGGCCTTCGGCTTCGGGGGTTCCGGGGCGAGCAAAACGTCCTGGAGCGTGGTCGTGGGCGGAGGGGGAGGTATGGAGAGCATCGAGCGGCGGTGCTGGTGCTTGGAGGTCTCGAGGGAGGCGGCCGTGGAGAGGCAGGCGCTGTCGGTCGGAGGTGGTTTTGAGGTTGAGGTCGAGGTTGAGCAGAGGTGTTGAGTTTTTTTTTTTTTGAGAAACGAGGTTTTTTGTTTTTTCTTCGCCGCATGCGGACAAAGCGAGAGAGAGAAAGCTCGTCCTCTCTTCTCCTTCAAGCACACCTCTGCTTTGAGAATTCAAACGACAGCATGACAGCCGATAACTGACTTCTCTCGTCGCTTTCTGCTTCAAAAAAAAGCAGCACAAGCACGAAAAGAAGGCGCCAATTGCCTTCTTTCCAAAAATCCTCACCTCGAAACCAGCATTGCGGCTGCGACGGCGGCGACGCCGGCGGCAAAGCGCTTGGTCCTCCGGTTTCGTCGGGGCATTTTTCGGTAGTTCTTCTGCTGTTTATTGTGTATTATGGTGTCGTTGTTCGGCTCGTGAGCAAGGGAAAGTAGAAAAAAAGCGAGCGAGCGAGGTGCTCGCTAGGGGCAGCAACGAAACTCGTAACTCTCTTCACATGGCCTCTCTCGCTCGCTCGAGAAGTTCTTTCTCGCCTCTTTCTCTCTCCTCTCTTCCCAGCGTCTTTTCCTGCTCAATTTCCCTTCGAGACCGCAGAGCAGATAAGAGAGAAAGAGAGAGGCCGCTCACGTTAGTAGAAAGAAAAGGGAAGAAGAAGGGCAGGCGGTTGGAAGGGAAGAAGTCCAGGGCCAAAGCGGATTCTTAGAAGAGAAGTGGAGGAGGAAGGCAGTTGGAACCTCGTCGAGTCGACGTTTTTTTTTTTTTCCCCTTTCACCCTTCTCTCTTTCCTTTCTTCTTCTTCGCTCCCCCCCCACCCCCCCCCCCCCCCCCCCCACCACCCGCCCCCTCACGCCTTACCAAAACCAAAAAAAAAAAAAACAGGAAACTCCACCGCGAGGAGGTCA
>Ga0114918_10000441_pt1 | contig 35886 bp, 38 predicted proteins | sample LantaG_FD_87015 | JGI IMG/M metagenome (GOLD analysis project Ga0114918, IMG submission 87015) | Deep subsurface microbial communities from Baltic Sea to uncover new lineages of life (NeLLi) - Landsort_02402 metaG | ecosystem: Environmental > Aquatic > Marine > Oceanic > Sediment | place...
GGTGGAGGAAAAGGTGACGATGATGATAAAAAGCAGAAAAATCTCTCATTTAATGCTCCAAGTATAGATAATGTAATTCAGCCGATCACAATGAAAATTCCATCTGGGAATGAGGTGTATCTCATTACAATTCAGGCACTTCTTACAAAACTGAAATTTGATTTCACAGATACATTAGTGAGAGATATAAAAATAAGTGGATCGGGTGTTGTAAATTGGATAACCAAGATCGCCATGAAAAATATCAGGCGGGCGCTCAACACATCTTTGAATCAGATTATAAAAAAATATCCATCTGTTTTTGATAAATCAGTAGGAACTGAAGTTTTCAATAGAAGTTCATTCGGGGAGGCATTTCCAGATATCATGAAAACGACCTATTGTTTTGTTGATTTGTCTGAACTCCCACCAGAATATGAAAATAAAATTTTTGATAAAGATGTTTTGGTTAATATGATATCACTCGGTTGGTCTGGATTTGTTTTTTATATTCCGGAAAAATCTAGATTGATTTTTATTTCCAGACGACTCACATATGATCACATTGGATCCGGACAAAGAGTGTCCCCAGATGATTTTGATATCAGATTTGTAAATTTGAATATGCTTAGATCATTTAGCAATTTGGCAGAAAAATCTCAATATTTCACAAAAGACCAGCTCGATAAAATAATGTCGAATGTTTCTACTGTCGGCTTTCAAAAGGGACTGTCCATTGCAAGGAAACTGGTACAAAAATAATGGATTCTAATATCATTTGTAAAGGCAACTCTCCACTAGGTGGATTGCCTTTTCAAAGAGAAACATTTTATACTGATAAAGAAGAAAAGAAATTTGTCAAATCAGTTAAGTCCCTTGTGCGTCAAAGTATGGAATATAGAGAATGGAAGCGATTTCTTATAGAAGATAGAGGATTGGTTGAATGTTTGTTTACAAAAGAAATAATGGACGAGTGTACTATTGAATTTCATCATCATCCTATTAGTATGGAAAATATAGTAAATGCTATATTAGATCAGTACATATATAAAGAAAAACCATTTTCTTCTTTTGACATAGCGACCGAAATAATGATTTTGCATTTTGGTATGAAGATTAGTATTGTTCCCATGGTAAAAACATTGCACGAGAAATTTCATAATGGTTTTCTTAAAATTCCTATAAATTATGTTATAGGAGATTATAAATGGTTTATGGAGTATTATCCTCTGAGAGAGGAAGCTCTCGATGTAGTTAATAAATACATGATTGTTAAAGAAACGAATTTTTTAGGTTGGGATAGAGGAGACACGGACAATGTCATTGAGTAAAATAGATATTGATAGTAAAAATAGATCTATAGAATTATATGATTTGGAATTCTTTAGAAATAAATATCTGATTCATGATGATTTTTTCAAGGGTGGATCCGCTACAATAGATAATCCCTATATTGAATTATTGGCTCAGAACTATGATTTTCTTAGACAAAATTCTGTTCAGGCCGATCTAGATAAAAAATATATCTTCAGACCAGATTATCTAGCATATGACATCTATGGAACTATAAGTTTGTGGCATATGTTATTGTTTGTAAATAATTGCTTTACTATAGAAGAATTTAAACTTGAGAAGGTTTATATTCCTACTAAAGGCGCAGTAAGACAGGTTTTAAGAAATTATATTAAAAATGATATAAAGGAAGTTCAGGAGGAATAATGGTAAAGAAATTTTCATTAGTCAAACTAAAAAATTACTATGATGATGACTATAGAAGGTTTTCATTGAGTTCATCAGGTAAAGATAAAATCCTTTTCAATCTGCTGAAAAATACAAAAATTAGAATTGCCAATAAATTGTTAGATAAATTTGTTGATTACTTGATTGAAAATATTGAGCAGATATTCACTGTAAAATCATTCAGAGGCAAAGGTAAGATAGAATTGATTTCAGATAGTAGGTATCCGCTGAGTTGTTATGTTGATAAAAAAGGAACCGTTCTTATCAATTTCACAAAAAGATTGACTGAATATTCAAAGAGTGAATTGGTGTCGATCATTTCGTATGGTTTGGTTTACTGGGCGGTTCTTTATGTTCCAGCATTTTCTAATGTGAATTTATGGTTAGACTATCAAGTTGTTATACTCCATAATTTTATGATGAATATGTTTGGAAAATCGTATGGTGTTTTTAATGATATGGATTTGGTTAATAATTCTATCTATTTATCCACATTGCATTGTGTTGTAAATATGTGGCAACAGCCATTTAAAAAATATTATTCTAGCACCATTTCAAATTACAACTTAACATCACTAGAAAAATTTCCAGAATTGATTAAAAGTACAACCGATTTAAATAAATTAAATTTTGATATCATTAGATGGGTGGATTTATTAGATAAATTTGTCTATTTTGGAATTACAATGCAGGCAATAACATCGAGAATAGCACACCATTTATCATTGGAAGCGCTTGTTATGTTGGAATCATCTGATAGATTTTTCCCATTAATTTATGCTTCATTGATTTCGGACGCATATGGTAATCTAAGTTATAATCTTCCATATGAAACAGCCACACAGATGTCATTAAAAATAACAAAATATTTAATTTCCTCACTGGAGGTTTAATATTTCTATGAATACAAAGACGTTTTTTGAATTAGGAACAAATGAAAGAAAGTTATCTTACCATGATTTTTATCGAGCCACTGTCATAGACAACAAAGATAAAGAGAAATTTGGTAGAGTTAAAATCTTCATTCCTGATTTAATGAAAGAAGATAAATTTGATGATAACGAAGGTCTTTGGGCTTGGCCAGCAAACAATCCTGTTGGTGGTAGAAACAAAGGGGAAAAGAAAGAAGGAAAAGAACCGAAGCTAGATTGTCATCATTATGGTACATGTTATATACCAGCTGACGGGGCTTTTGTGTGGGTGTGGTTTGAATCAGGAAACCCAAATAGGCCATACTATATGTGTGGTTTGGATATAAGTCATAAACCAGTACCACCAGAAAACCAGCTCGGGAAAGAATGGTGGAACAAATGGACTATCATGAGGAGTCCTGATGGTAGAGTTATTATTGTGAGTGATGATCCAGATGATGAGCGTATTGAGATAACTGGGAAGAAAAGATTATATAAGAAAGAAGAAGACGATGCAACTGGATCTGTTTACACCATAGATGAAAACCAAACAGTCATTCTTTTAGATGAAAGAGATGGAAAAGAGAAATTGCTGATAAGAGATTATAAAGGAAACTTTATTAATCTTGTTCAAAAAGACGACACTTTGCATGTTGGAATGAAAGGAAACCTAAAAGTAAAAATAGAAAAAGATACCCATATAACTTTAGAAGGCGATGTGAATATCCATGTCAAAGGAAATATTAAATATAAGGTCGATGGAAATATTACAAGAGAAATTGGTGGAAAGGAGACAAGTAAAATTGGAGATTCGTGGGAAGTTGAATCAGATGATAAAATAGCTTTTGATGGATCGAATATATACTTGAATTCTGGTGAAGCATCAGCAGATACAGTCTCCCCAGAACCCGAAGAACCAGAAGGAGAGAGAGACTAATGGCAGAAGGTGTTGCAAGAAAGGGCGACGAGTTGGATGATGGGGATGCAATAATAGATGGACCATGCTCCAATAATGTTTTTATAAATAGTAAAAAAGCTGCTTTAAAAGGAGATGCAACCGATCCAGATGTTGGTGATTTAGATGGTTCGAGAAATGTGTATGTGAATGGTGAAGACCTTCAGGCAAATGGAGACGAAACAACACTTGGATCTGTAATAACCGAAGCATCAGATAATGTTTTTGTGGGATAGGAGTTATGAAATGAATAATATATTTTTGGAATTTGCTATTAAATTACTCGAGGCATATAAAGAAAAACAATATAAATATGTCATTCATAAGCATGCTGCGTATAAAGCAGGACTCCATTATGATCTTAGAATTGAAAAAGATAATAAAAAATTAGATTCATGGGCCGTCAGAAAGGGACCACCGGAAAAGCCAGGAGAGAAAAGATTGGCAGTGAAACAACCAGTTCATAAAAGTTGGTGGTTAACATTCAAAGGCGAGATACCAAAAGGAGAGTATGGTGGTGGCAAGTTTGAAATATGGGATACTGGAACACTTAAAAAATTGGTTGATAGAGAAAATGATATGGTTTTCGAAATAATTTCTTCGAAGAAATTAGAAGGAAAATATATTTTACATAGAATGAGTGGTCAAAATTGGATATTTTTTAAGGCTAAAAAATAAACACACTTTGGGAGGAATAAATGTTTGAAAAGGAAGTTAAAGATGTATTATCGGTTATCAAAGGTGTAGATGTAAAACCAATGAAACCATCCTCTAATATTTCCAAATTGATGTCTAAAATAAAAGTAACAGTAATGAATATAAAGAACCCCACTGTTAGAAGAAAATTAGATTCAAGTTTTGCAGAGGTTACAAGATTATATAAGGGAATTCTAAAGGATCCTAGTAAAAATAATTTTAATAAATTGCGCATAGCTCTTGTTAATCTGGCAAAGAATAGCAAAGTCGAATCTAATAATAATATGAACAGATTGAAAGCATCTGCTGTTGGAGGACCTCAGCCCCCAGCTGGGGCGTTTCAAAATATTGATTTTGCGGAAAAAATAGTTGATGGGTTTATGTTTTTTCTTCAGATGTTATTTTTTGCAGGGGTTGCTGTGGCGTTGTGGGCGACGGTAAATATAATTATTAATTTACTTCCGTTATTATTGGCTGTTATTCAACCAATTCTTTTTACGGTTGTCTTTATTTTTATTATTTTACCATATACAGGGGTGGCATTATATGGAATGTATTTTGCATCAAAAGGAAAATTTGGTTATTATGCGGATGTATTAACAGAAACTATGAAGGATTTATATAAATCTGATTGGACATTTAACACAATGTGGAAGCTTTTAAAATATGCTGCATTGATAACAGTTATAGTTGCAACGGCGATTCCGATATTGGTGGCTGCTACTGGTCTTCCACTTGTTGCAGAAATAAGTGCTATGTTGTTAGGACTTTTAAATCTCCCGGTAACTATTGGGTTCTTTACAATGACTACATATTTGCTCTTTAGGTTATACAAACAGATCACCGAAGTATTGGGATTTTCTTATTTTACTGGGTCATTGAAAGCCATGAGTGAAACATTTATAACAGTTGGTGGAGAAATAATGAGGCTGTTTTATATGGCAAAAGATTCAAGTAAAATACAATCAGCGCTGGAAAGATTCAAAGATTTCTTTGGAAAACTTAAATTAAAAGGCAAAGATCTGGCTGGAATTCAAGCAGAAGATGTTATAAACTCTTCTCTGAACTTCAGTATGATTAAAAACAATGTGATTGATGGTATTAACTATTAATTTTTTCAATTTTTAAAATAGAGAACATAATTAAACATGAGAAGGTGTAAATATGGGGAGTCCTTACAGCGTTTATTTTGATTGGTTATATGACGGAGCAGATAGTGAATTGCCAGAAGTAGTTATAGATAATAAAAGTAAATTTTCAATTCACTATCTGCTTAATCTTTTCATATTAAATCGTAAAGTGTGTCTATATGCCAATAAGTATATTAATAATTTTTATTGTATAGGTCTTTCATTTGAAGATTTTTCTAAAACAATAAAATTTATTATTCAACAATTCAGCATTCAAAAATCTGATCTTTTTCATTCAAAATTTATCTACGATAGAAAAGACAAAGAAATTTATGAAATAATGGATAGATATCCTTATTTGAAATATGGAGATATTGTGTTATTATATGATAGATTTAAGAAACATCACAACGATGATTATAGTAAAAAAATAATTAAGAAAAAATCGGCCAAACAAAGTAAAATATCTTTCGACAACATAGTGGCTGAATTCAAAGACATAAAGAAAAGTTGTGATGGATGTATTCTAATGGACGAGCCGATGTGTTTGTTTGATACAAATAGTAAAACAAATATTCTCAATATTGATATTATGTTTATTGGAGAGGCTCCAGGAATAAAAGACATCGAGGATGGAAAACCATTTGTCGGCAAGCCTGGGAAACTTTTTAGAAAATATATTAAAGATTATATTATTAAAAATAAATTAAAATACTTTATAACAAATTCAGTTTTGTGTCGTCCAATAAATAATATAATGGATCAGAAGTATGTTTCGAACTGTTCTAAAAATTTAGATAAGGTGATCGAACTAGTGAAACCAAAGATGTTGGTTGCTGTTGGTGCAACAACGATGAATAGGTTGGGATGTGAAGAAAAAATTAGTAAATTTCATGGAAACTCATTTGAATATAATGGGTTAAAGTGTTTTGCTTTGATACATCCAAATGCACTACTGAGAAATACGTTTAGTGAATCTGTGTATGAAGAAGATTTTCTCAAATTGGTCAGTCTTCTAAGGGGGTAATAGTGGATTCATACAAAGTGAAATTACTTGGACGCAACTTGACGATAGTAAAACAGGATGTGCATCCAGGAGCAGATCCCGAAAATCAGGGCTGCGCTTTTTGTACAAATGATTTAGTGTTTGTTAATTCCGCTGATAAAGAATATTCTTTTGATGTGTTGATTCATGAATTGATGCATCATTTTTTTTGGATAGGCGGGCGCAGAGATGATGATGAACAATCCAATTTGGAGCATATATGCAATATTGTTCCAGCATTTATAAATGCCATGATAAATGAAAATGGATTTGATATTTTTGGAAAATTGTCTGTGTGGGTTAGTGAAGAAGAGGAGGGTCAATGAGTAAATCTCTTCCACTTGTCGAAACTGTAGTATCTTGGCAGGGTGAAGGAATATTTCAAGGAGAGTTATCGTTTTTCCTAAGATTTAAAAGATGTAATAGAAAAGTGCCATGTCCATTTTGTGACACAATGGAAAGAATAAGTGATTCGTTTGAACATAACATATGTTTTGATGATCTGTTTAACGTTGCACATACCATAAATGATAAATACGTTATAACTGGCGGCGAGCCAACACTATATAATAATCATCTTGTGGATTTTTTTAAATATTTGGATTCTAAAATAAAAAATGGAATAGTTTCTAAAGTAACAATAGAAACTAACGGATACAAATTGAAAAATCTAATAGCAAAATTGGAAAATGGTGTTAGTTTTGTTTTTTTGGAAAATATATTTTATGATTATTCCCCAAAAGAATTTGATAATCCGGAGGAATATAAAAAGATATTATCCATTGTAGAATTTTTATATGAAAAATATAATGAAAATTCTTATATTAAGATAGTTGCTTATGATCACAAAGAAAAATACAAATATACAAAACAAATATTAGAAGATTTGACCAATAGGTTTCCCAAATTATTAATATATGTTATGCCAGAGGGTTCAACATATACAGAAATAATATTGCACGCATCTGAAATTTTATCTATTGTTAAACATTATAAATGTAATTTTTCTAGTAGGATGCATTTAATTCATAATTTTTACTAATGGGAGATTAATGTGAAGTTGATCGATAAAAATGAAGGCTATGTTGCTGCTGCGGGACTTTCCATATTTGGAAGGTATGATAAAAAAATGGAAAACAAGGATAATATTTATGATAAAATTAAAGACTTAATTTTGAGTTATTGTAATAAATCTCTATATTGTTATGCTAGAGGTATAAGCGAACAGCACGGATTCAGAGAATTGAAGCACAACAAATCAATAACCAGAGATATGTTGAGAAGAAAAAATTATAATGATTTAACAAAAGAAATGGTTCTGTATATAGATAGCGGGGGTTTTCAATGCGCACTTGGTTATATAAAAAAATCCCAGTTGGATTTATATATAGATACATACTGTGAATTTTTAATAGAGAATTGTGAACATTATGATTGGGCATTTTCTTTAGATATGCCTCCATTTGATAATTTGTTTCTCGATGCTGATGATATGTTCAAGATAAATATAGATTCATACATTAGATTGTTTGGGAATCTCCCACAACATGTCAGGGAGAAACTTATATTTGTCAAACATTTTAGGACTCCATCGCAATATGACGTGTGGAATCGTATAATAAATAATAAGGAAGTGATGAGTGGTTTCGAAAGTAACTATTGGTCAGTTGGTGGTATAGTTGCCAATTTAACTGGTGAGCACTTCATTCCTTATATATCTTATTGTATACCATTTTCTGAAATATTTAAATGGTGTTTGGAGAATGATAGAAAAGAAGTTACAATACACATTCTTGGTGGATGTAGTTACAGGGATATAATGTATTATATATTTGCTAAAAGATATGCTGAATTGAAATTGGGTCTCGTTGTTCATTTTACTTATGATTCGACAAGTCTTGCCAGACAGGTTTTGCTTGGTAGATATGTATATATAATAAACGAAAATGGCAGAATGGGAAAATGTAGTTTTAAATCAGATCAGTTAAAAGATAAAGTGCAGGGCATGACAGTTAATGATTGGATATATAAATGCATGAGAGATGTTTGTGAGTATGCAGATATCGATATTGAGATGCCAAAAAATATATATGGAGAAAAGAATCTCAATCCAGTTGCAGAAATGCTAGTTGTAACATACCAAGTTCATCTATTCAAAAAAATGAGTGATATCTATGAAAAAATTGCGTATTCCATGACATTAGAAGAAATGGAAAATCAAGATTATTTCGATAGCAAAATAATAGATGTTTTATTTGGAATAAATGATCATAGATATAGTAGAAAATTTAGAAGTAAAACAAATAATTTTCACAGATCCGTGATGTATTTAGCTACTGGAGATAAAGAGAACAATAGAAAAGTGATAAATTATTACATGGCGAAAGATGAGTTAAAATTCATAAATGACGTCAGTGTTGATACATTTTAGGAGGGCACAAATATGATTTCTGAAATTTTTTTGGATAAAGTTTTAGATTTATACTTTTGTAAAACAGTGGATTCATATTATGATGAGACAATTGTTAGAAATGATATTATGACGGTATTGGCATATGCATCTAATAACGAACTCCCAATAAGAATTCTTCCAAAATTTGAATTAGTTAATTATATAATTCATGATGTGGATTGGGATAAAAATTCATCTGATATCGTACTAGAAAATATTTCCTCATCTGATAAATTTTCTCAGTTTATAGATTTATTGAAGTATAAACAGACAATTTTATTAGATAGGGTCAGATGTCAATCAATTCTTCAGATGATTAATATGAAGAAAGAAGGCATTATTATAGAAGAAGATAAGAACATACTGGTAGATTTCTTAGATAAATATGAAAGTGGAGATTTTTCCGGAAGCGAAGAACTCGTTAAAACATATGAAGATATGATAAGTAACATATATATTAGAACTCTATTAAAGAAACGATATGATGATACTATTAATATGAATGAGTTTGTTTTTGAAAATGAATTATCACTAGATAATTGTTTGAAAATAATAGAAAAAACCAATGATGAAACTACGAAAATAAAAAGTGGACTTCCTATGTTCGATAGGACGACACTGAGAGGTGGTTTTGATAATGGCAGAATATATATCTTCGGAGGAACTCCTGGTGTTGGAAAATCTATAATGCTTTTAAATCTTCTTTGTGGTGCTACATTCCATCCTGATAATGAAGAAGGGTTATATTTTTATTTTACGCTTGAAAACTTTATAGAAGAAAGCTTGGACAGAATGATGAAGATAATACCATACCACGATCCAACATTTGGAAAATCTGGTAATGGTGATCCTAGAGAAGTAATAAAAGGATTGGAAAAATCAAATAAAAAAATTCTCATGAAATATCTTCATCCTTATACTAGCACTGTCAATGATGCTATGATCTATATCGACGAAGCAATGGCGAAAACAGGTTTGAAACCAAAAATGATAATCTTTGATTATCTAGATTTATTCTCATCCGTCAACAAAACAGATTTGTATAGATTGGAACTTGGATATGTGACAATGGAACAGAAAATGGTTGGGATAAAATATTCAGCCCCAGTTATAACCGCAACACAATTAAATGCAGAAGGATATAACAAGAATACTCCTGGATTAGGAAGTCTGACCGAGTCTAAGAAAAAAGTGGAGCATGGTGATTTCGTTGGTTTACTGAAAACAGACGATAGTGTTTCACCCATCAAGGATTTATTTGTACATGTTAGAAAAAATAGAAATGGTCCGCTTGGTGATATTGCATTTAAAATAGACTATGTTAAGATGATCATATCCGAACAAAACAAAAACAACTTTTCAAATAGCTCAATTCCTAATATTGGAATTGATACAAGTGATATTATTATTAATCAGGGGGGATTTGGTGATTAAATCTACATTATATGTTGCCATACAAGGATTTATATCTTGTGTGTGTTTTGCATTGATGTCCTCGGCTGTTACATGGATGGCTGGTGAAGAAATTATAAGTATGACATTTGGGTTAATATATGCTAAGCAGCTGACTTATATTTATTTTTTGAAATTGAATTTTATTTTATTGTGGACTATTTATTGGATGGAGAAGATTTGGAATCTTCCGATATTCGAGGCACTCACAATTGTAATAGAAAAATTATTCTCAACTAAAGCTAAAGGAGGAAATGATGAACATACGGTATAACCTACAAAAATACTTGTTTACTCTAATAGGTGACACGGCATTTCATTTAAGCATTACAAAAGAGTATGGATTTAGATTTATGTTTGGAATAAATCCACCATCATATAGCTTCTCTGGTGATGAATTGTATGATTGTATAGAAAAACTTTTTGATGGTGAGTTTGAACCAGGGGATATATTCTTGAGAAGATATGATTCTTATTTGGACACAAAATTTATACCTGGAGAAATGAATCATGCGGGTGTATATGTCGGAAAAGAAAATGGAAAACATCATGTTATCCATGCTTTGTCCCAGGGTGTCATAAAGGAGAATGCTGTTAATTTTTTAAGGACAGATCATTTCGTAGTATTTAGACCCAATATTCCCAAAGAGCTGAGAAGTGAAGCAGCCATATCAGCATATGATTACTTAGGGAGACCTTATGATTTTGATTTCAAATTTACAGACGATTCTAGATTGGCATGTACCGAACTCATCGGCGCATGTTATAAAAAATTCAGCGATGTATATAAATTTAATATGAAACAACGGTTTGGAAGAATTACTTTAATTGCTGATGATATTTTCTTATCAGATGGTGAAATAGTGTTTCATACCAAGAGCATAGAAGATTTCAATATTTGGAAATTGAAGAACAAAAATTAAAAATAAGAGGAAGAATTTAATGTCTTTTTTGATGAATGAGATAAAACCAATCATGGAGAAATTCAACAATCCTGGTTTGTTAGATATTCAATATTTGAAAAATAATTTGTATTATATTTTTAGATCTGATGGTGATAAAAAATTAATTTACAAATATAAAGGTGATACAAATTATTATTATTACAAAAATGATAGAAGTGTTGAGGCGACAGAAAGTATTAGTAATTGTGAAATGGTGTATGGTAATTATAATAAAGTGCGAAGATACACCGAAGATAGTTCATTTGAACAGGATTTCAATATTGCAACAAGACATGCGCTGGATTTCTATTTGAGCAATCCAAACAATGATGCTAAATATAGAATTTTATTTTTAGATATAGAATTAGATTTGAAAAATTGCAATGGAATGCCAAGTAATATGAATGCGAGTGCTCCAATATGCATGATATCTTATGGCACGGATGTTGACAACATAAAAACACTATCTTTGGAAAGTCCAAAGATAAATAAAGATAAATGGAAAAACACTACCATGTTCTTTGAATCGGAAAAGGAAATGCTAAATTATCTAATAATGGATATCCGAACGATGAATTTGGATATTTTGACGGCATGGTATGCATATTTCGACTATGGTTATATTATGGGCAGAATGCAGTATTTGAAAATGGACTATAGTAAATTGTCTCCAGTTGGGCATGTTAGTATGAATCCGAAATATAAAGAAATAATATATGGTGGGTTTGTTATTGTCGATTTATTGGAAATTTATAAGAATTTTTCTCTCGGAGAATTATCATCATATAAACTCGATATGGTTGCTCAGCATGAATTGAAAGAAGTGAAGCACAAATTCGAAGGGGATATTAGAACACTATTTGAGAGAGATCCAGATAAAATGATTGAATACAATAAACAGGATGTTGCTCTCATATGTAGGATTAATAAAAAGAAGAAACATATCGAGCTTCAGAACAAACTACGAACTTTTTGTGGGATGACGTGGAAAAAATCACTCTCAACCATAGGTCTCATTGATGGATTGCTGGTGAAATTTTCCAGACAAAATAATCATGTTATACGTTCTAATAGAAAATCCAAAGCAATAGAACCCATCCGGGGCGCGTATGTTAAAACACCGAAAGGTGGAATATATGAATGGGTTATTGATTTGGATTATAGTGCACTATATCCTTCAATAATTAGATCATATAACATGGGCATGGAAACTATACTCGCCGATATAGATGAGAAAGTGGCTTTTAATTATTTATATAAAGGTGAACTTCCAGAAACCGAAGTAAAAATTAGGCTATTCCCATATTCAAACAAAGAAAAATATGATCTTATCACGCCAGACAGATTGAAAGAAATGATAGATGAAAACTATTTGACTCTGAATGGGGCATTCTTTAAGAAGCACGATCGTGGAATATCTCTATATAATACAATCTTAACAAGTTTGGATAAACTTAGAAAGGTTTACAAAAATTTATATAAAGAATATTTGGAAAAGGGCGAGGAAGAAGAATCTGATAAAAATTATATTGCACAGTGGGCTGTAAAGATTCTTTCGAATGCTATGTATGGAGCATTGCAGAATGAAAATTACAGATATTTTAATCCAGTTCTTGGATCTGCCGTTACATCCACTGGTCAAGAATTAATTAAGATGACTGGTATGGCTGTTGATAGTGCTTTAGAAAAAGATGAAAAAATAACAAGCTTAGATTTTAATTATATCATCAAAAAATTTAGAAGTGAGTTTTATCTAGATGATATAACAACCAAAGATGTTATCTACACTGACACAGATTCAATATTTATTGAAATGGACGCCTTGCTAAAGAAAAATAAAAGCAAGGATTATGTTAAAGACATCCTAGAATATTGGGTTCCATATATATCAAATGTCGTGAATGAAATATTTATTAAAGATAATTATATTGGTTTTCATAAATTGGATAAGAATAATTGTTTTTTGGATGTTAAACAGGAATGGATTGCCAGAAGAATGTATATGGTCGTCAAGAAGAGATATGCATATTGGATGATTAATAATGAAGGTGTCGAGGCTGATAAAATAAAAATAACTGGGCTGGACAATAAACGGTCAGATGTTTCTCAATTCACGAGGGATAAGCTGTCGACATTATTTGAGATGATATTAAAGTCTGAAGAGAAGGTAGATATATCCCAATTATTAGATTTTATGCATATCGCGGAGAGTGAAATGATGAGTCTTATTAAAAATAGAAACATATGTATTGGGAGGCCAGTCAATTTTAACAAAGAATTAAGTGAATATAAAAATATGCCGCAACACATAAAAGGGATGCTGACGTGGAATGAAATAATGAACGAAGATTTTGCAGCGGGGACAAAAGGATATTTGTATACAATAAATGGAATAGATACATCATTTTTAGATAAGGTGCAACTTAAGAAGTATTCTAAATTTTTAAAGACAAACACATTCAAATCAGTTGATTGTATAGTAATTCCACAAGAGTATGATTTTGTTCCAGATCAGTTTATTTTAAATTCAATAGACATATTGGATAAGGGCTGGAAAAAAATAGTAACAAGAATTTTAAATCCAATTTTCCAATTGGAAATGGAATTAGAAACATTTTAAAATTGTAAAACGAGAACAAAATAAAAACGATGATATAGTAACATCGAAAAATTTTTAACATTCTAATGTTTGGGAGGATGAATTACCATGAAGAAAACTAGATCCGATCATTTAATCGAAGCCGCGGAAACACTAAGAAGAATATTTTATGAAGAATATGAAGAGGAACCGGTTCTCAAGACAACCAAAGAAATTGAAGATGAAGAAGGAGCAAACCGTGCCGAATTTCTAAATTCTCTAAAAGATCTCAAGGACGACGAAGTCCCTGCTGAGATGCCCGAAGGTGAAATGAGTGGCGAAGAAATGCCTGCAGAAGGTGAAGAAACAACTTTTGAAGCACCCGCAGAAGGTGAAGAAATGGCTGCCGAAGGTGAAGAAATGGCCGCTGAAGGCGAAGCCGGGGAAGGTGCAGGTGAAGAAGTAGAAGCTGTAGGCGAAGAAGAAGAAGAAGAAGAAGTAGAAGAAAGTTGGAGAGAAAGTTGGAGAGAAAGTTTAACAGAATCCGAAGAAGGACTCGAAGACTTGGAACAACTAGATGCGGATGATAGTCTTGAAAATGAATCAGAGGTTGAAGTAAAAACTGGACCCGTTGATGGCGGAAAGCTCGAAGAGCAAAGAGCATCAGGTGGCCCACAAGCTTCCAGAAGATCAGAATTGGAAGAACAGCAAGATGGCGTTGAGGATGTGGTTCAAATTGAAATTGAAAACGAGATGGATGAGATGGAAGTTGCATCAGGTGAACAATTCGATGCAGGTCCGGCAGAAGAAGTTTACGAAGTAGAAATGGGTGGTGAGGAAATGGCTGACGAAGAAATGCCTGCAGAAGTACCCATGGAAATGGATGATGAAGATGAAGAGGGAGAAGAAGTAGAAGAAAGAGAGCAGGAAAGTGCCAATCTACTTAGAGAATTTCAGAAATTAGAATCTGAAATGAGACAAATAATGAAAAGTTCTATAATCCAGGAAGATCTCGAAATGGCAGACACATACCTGGATGATCTTATCGAGCAGGTCAAAACTGAAGGGATGCCTGATACAGTTTCGGCTGAATTCGATGTAATGGATACTGGAAAAGCAAAACCTAAGACTGTGGATCTTGGAGACGAATATTCAGAACTTGATATTTTCAAGGAAGATTTAGATTTCTTCGAGGAAGAAGCCGAAGGTAGTGATGTGCTCGATGAAAAGTACCCAGAAACAGATACAGATGAAGTCATTGAGAATGAAGACGAAGGTCTCGCCGCTCAAGAAAAACCGGAAGGTGGAACAGGACTCAAAGAAAATAAGACTTATCATCAACTTCAAGATGAAGAAGATTATGAAGAATTTGAGGAATGGCTTCGTTTCGGAACTGATAAAAAGAAGAAATAATTGAGGAGGAATTATAATGAGATATTTAGTTTATGTTAAACTTCCAGGCAAAATGATTGAGTGGAAGAGAGGAATGTTCAGAACTCCTCTGAGACTTATAATGCATGGCGAAAAAGAGTTGGAAGAATACAAAATTAGACTGAAAGCTGCTGGCATTCTCCCTCATCAATATGAAGTTTCAGAATTAGACAAAAAGGATGAAAAGAAAGAGGTCGCAGTACAAAAATCAGAAAAACCTCTCAAGGACATTAAACGTGAAGTTAAAGAGCAGGAGAATGTTCCCTTTAAAAAGTCTGATGAGAAAAAAGAATTAAAAGAATCAAAAGATAAAGGTGTTAGTGATAAGGATAAGAAGGAAAAATAAGTAACTTCTTATTTAATATAATGGGGAGGGGGATATATATAACCCTTCCCCTATTTTTTTCGTAAAAAATGTGTATGTGTCAGGAGGATTAATAATGAAATTTACGTTTTTTGTATCCAACATACCTAAACCAATTATAATTACAACAGATGATCAGGACAGAAATGAAGCTCAGGATATTATTCAAAAAGCTATGTCCAATTCTTTGGTTTTGTGTATAGAAAATCATGCGGAGTTTGCAATAATTCGCGGATCAACAATAAATTTCGTCCTAGGTCATTCAATAATTGATGTCGACGAATCGTGCAATGCATCTAATTGTAAGATTCTTGAGGGTGTCAGAATATCTATACCAGTAGAGATGAATACCGAAGATTCGGAAGTTGAGGTTAATTGATTATGACATGGTTTATAATTTGTTTTTTATCCGTGATTTTAATTATATATACAATTTTTAATAGTCTAAGATGTGTTATGGATTTAAGGATAAAATATACTGAAAACTATGAAAAAATAAACGATATAATAATATATAAAGCAACACAAAGTTATGATTTATTTAGGATAAGAGATTTGGCTGTTTATATAAATAATGACACCAGAATGACTCAAGAAGAATTTATATCATATGCGAAATCGTATAGGGATTTTTTTAAGTTATTTTGTGGTGATGTAATATATTCGCTTGCTTGTAAAATATATGGCGGAGAAAAACAGCTAAAAATTTATTTGACAATCATTTTTCACAATTTTATTATAGATGATAAATTGGTAAAAGCATCCGAATCATTATATGAAAAATTGCTCAAAGAGGGGAATAATAAATGAATATTTTTGATATGATGTTACAAAGACTACTTGGAGGAGAAGGCGATCCAACAGGACTTGATACTGATGCGGTTATAAATGAAATAGTAAAGGAAAAGCAATTAGGCAGAACCGATTCTTTTCTACAAGTTATAGGCAAATTGGTTTCGGAAAATAAAAATAAAGATTCTTTTTCTGGTTCTGAAATGTCCGAAGTGGTCAATAAAATGTTCGGTGGTGCGACAGTAGATTCTTTTAGACAATCTATGGCTGAGCGCATCGGCAGATACAGAGAATATGATGCAATCGTTAGGAAAATACCATATGCTAAAAGAGCACTTGAGGTAATATCATCAGAGGTGTTGGCCCCGGATAGTATAACGGATTCCAATTTTAATATTAGAAAGAAACGAGAAGTTGTAGACAATGAAAAAGAAAATGAAGTTAAAAGAAATATTATAGAAATACTAGAGATAACCGAAATGAAGAAAGAATCTAAAAAGTTTGTTAAAACAGCATGTAAGTATGGAGATTCTTTTATTGAATTGATTGATATGAATAAAGAATTAAAAGAAAAAGGAATTTTAGTAGAATCATTAAATTTGAGTGAAAGTTTTGTTGAAGAGAGTAAAAACATTAAGCTCGAAGGTGTTAACATAAATCTTAAAATTTGCTCGTCACCATTTGATAAAATATCTTTATTAATGGAAGATAACTCAGCATCTGGCGGAAAGTCAACAGTGGGTGATCAGGTTGTTGACAAGGCAAAAATACAAGAAGAAGAGTATGTAGATAAATCAAGTCTTGATGATATATTATTAATCAAACATAACCCAGGGCTTGTTGTTAGAATCGGTGAGCAGGTTTGCTTCGGATATATAATTTTTCCAAAAGACTTATTGAGCGCACCAAAAATAGAAAATAATATTCTATACAAAAGTTCTGGTAATGATAATATGAAAGAATTCTTAAAAAAGATTAAGAATCAATTATCACATAATAAAGAAATAGCATATGAAATTGATAAGAATCGTGATTTAAAGATCATGCTGACAAAATTATATTTGTTTTATAATGAGATGAATAATATGGGAATGGGCTCAGACGCAGAAATCAGATTTGTACCCCCAGAATTAATGTTCCATTTCAAAATAGATTCGGATGATTATGATCCATTTGGTGAATCAATTTTTGCAAATCAGGAATTTGATGCGAAGATAATTGTTCTGTTTAAAATTTCAATGACATTAATGAGATTGACAAGATCCACAGAAAAGCGTTTGATAGCCTTGGAGATGGGTGTTGAGAAAAGTGTTAGAAACATAATAGAGAGATGGAGAGAATTATATGAAAGAAGAAAATATTCCATTGCCGATTCTGGAGGAATAGATTCTGTCCCATCCTTGATAACTACATTCGAAGATATTTTCATTCCGATGAAAGATGGTAAGAGATTTGTAGAGTTTGATACTATATCTCCGCCAGCTGGATTAGATGCCAAGGTTGATGACTATAAAGTGATGCGCGATTCATTCATAGCAGGATTAAATGTTCCTCCACCATATCTCAGTGTTGAGGAAAACATAGAGAGTCGTGCAACATTATCACATGAAAATATTATGTTTGCTAAAACGATTATAAATCTTCAGAAAGGTTTTGAATCGACTCTTAATAAATTAGTAAAAACCATTTATAGAATCGTCTATCATGAAGATTGTAGTTTTATGGATGTTACATTTCCAAGACCAAAAAGTGCTGAATTGACAAGAGAGAGTGAATATTTTAATTCTCTTAAAGATTTCAAGGCAGTTGTTAAGGAATTGGATCTTTCCGAAGAGAAATTTATTAATAAATATATTGATAGTGATTTGTTAGATAAAACTGAAAGCGATATTGAAAAGGAGATTTCTAATCATGGTGAAGAAGAAGAACCAGCATTTTAAGTTTTTGACCGAGTCTTCCGAATCGAAATGGTTGTCACGACAAATTGTTAATGTTATATTCAATTTCGACAGGGCATTCCAAAGATTTAGGAGATTTTTCCCAAATTGCGCTTTCAATGATCTGATAAATGATAGAATATCTATAATGCATGAGATCGTGGGAGAGATGCAGGAAAACATGCCCGACATGACGATATTGAAAAGATTGTTGGAAAGCATTTTAAAAATCATATGGACAATAGATAAACAAATGGTTAATTATATGAAACAAGAAAGAGAAAAGGAAATAAAAGAAGAGAAAGAATATAAAGAAGAAATTAAAGATAAAAAAGAAGATCAAGATGATATAAAGAATCAGCAAATTAGTAATAAAGAAGAAGTGATGAAAGATATAAATGAAGATAATATGCGGATGAAGCAATAGGGAGGATACAATATGAATCGCTTTTTAATATCAGAAAGTGCCACTTTTGCAAAACGGGCTATAATTGAAAAGCTTCCAAATAAAGTAATATTCAAAGCAATATTGCAGACGGTAAATGGTAAAAATAGAAATGGAAGAGTATATACAAAAGCTGCGTTACAGGATGCACTCAAATTTAAAATGGAAACGTTAGTGAATCCAAGAGGATTCGTTGGTGAATTGGATCATCCAATGATTTCTGATTATAGAGACGAACAAGCTGTTGAAATGCGATTATCAACTGTTCTTTGGGATAGATGTTCACATGTTATAACAAAATTTTGGTTTGAGAATAATGAACTCTGGGGGATAGTTGAATCAACATTGTTTGGAGTTGGTGATCAAATTGTTAAGATAATTAAAGATGACGTGCCACTTGGTTTTTCCCTTAGGGCAATCGGACAGGGAAATAGAATGGGCGATCACATACTAGTTGATCAGATTGATTATTTAGTTTCTTATGATGCTGTTTCAACACCATCACATATGGAAGCACATTTCAAAAGTCTATCAGAAGAAAGATTTTTTAATATTCAAGAAAGTCTAAAATTCAATCCGGGTATGATTGAAAGTAAAGTAAGTTTTGAAAAAATATTATTCGAAACATTAAATAAATGGGCATAATTATATTTGGGAGTTATTATGAAAATTAAATTATCAAAAGACAATTTGCATTTTCTAGCAGAGTGTATAAAAATAGAAACAGTGAATGAGTCGATCGGTTTTATAGAATCACCACAGATAAAAACAATATTGGAAATGGATGATAAATATATTGTTGAAAAATTCTTGAATGAAATTGCAGGTGCCACAGCAACATTTGGTCCAATTATCACAATGATCGGAAACCTCGTTGTAAATAACATTGGAAAACTGGCAACTGGGTTGGTTATTGCGATGACTGCATCGGTTGGTCAAAAAACCGATACCATGATAAAATCTAAACAGGGAATGAAGCAAAAGGCTTTAGATGATGCTATGGGTGAATCCTATACATTTAAAGAGGAAGCAGAACCAAACGATACAAAAGCAGATATTCAGCAAGTTAAAGAAATTAAAAACAACACCATGCAAAACAAATTATCATTCTCTGATCTTATTAAGAAAGGAGAATACAAAAAGGCAATACCATATTTAAAAGAAATGATTAGAGATTTGTCAAAAATGCTTAGTTTGAAGGTGAAATATCATGCGGATAAAATAAATATAGATATTCCAAATAATTTTCTTGCTTCTGTTTCTATGTGGCTTTCTTTGGTAGCAGTTGGTGTTGTAGGTGCTCGACTTTTAATTCCAATTGGAAGAAGGTTCATGAATTTTTTCAGAGGTAATAATCCTGAAGAAGCAAAAAAATTCGGAGACAAAGCAAAAAAATATTTAGTAAATGTGAAAAAACAATCAGATGCTAAATAATTAAAAAATGCCTAGTAAACAAGTGTTTTTCGAGAACAAAAAAATGGAGGGCGGAATATGATTCAATTATACGAACAAAAACAAAATCACAAACAGAATTTAATTGATTCGATGTTGGAGATTGTGACCCAAGGTTATGGGTCGGAAGGGAAAAGAGTTAATTTTCTTAATGCTAAAATGAAAGAAGCTCTGTCAAAACTAGATGTACTAAGAAAGAAATTAAAAATAACAGTGAGTCAAGAAAAATTTTTAACAGGAAAGCTTATTAAATCGGAAGAAACGATTGCGAAAAATCTTTCTAAACTTAAAAAGTTAATTAAAGAGGTTGATAATGATTAAGATCATTGGATCTGAAAAAAGTGATTATCCTGCTGGTAGGTTAGCAGAGATTAGGAATAAGTTTGGTTTTTACCTAAAGCCTTTTATTGAAAGAGAGAATGAAGATAAAAGAAAGAATTATTTAGGCATATTGGATAAAACTAAGAATATTCTAAAACAGCTCAATGAAAGAATGATAAAATTAAAAAATTTGAATTATGAATATAACAAGATGCAGCTAAGTGAAAAGATAGTCAAAAATTTAATATTCATTACAGAAAAAAGATTTTTATCACCACAGCTTAGGGCTGATATAAAGACAATTATGAAAAAATTAAAAATTATGTCTTTAAAAGAATTAGAAAAACAGAACGAAATAGTAGAAACAGTTAAGTCAAAAATATTGGAAAATATTAGGAGGTAACCCCTATGAAGAAGAACGCAAGTTTTGTAACTAAAGACCTTCTGATCGAAAGCTTCAGAAGCGTAAAGAAAAATTTTAGCATCGATCTACAGAATCCACTTCAAAATCTGAATGTCCTTGCCAACACAAAGGCATTCGATTATTATATTGAATCACTGTGTGAACCATTTGTTGATGCACACGACAGAATCAATATTAAAACTATGGCCAAAGGCACAAGGCAGACATTGCTCATGGAAAACGCAAAAGGATCACTCTCACATTATGAAGTGCTCTCTCTTCCATTGATACCGATTTTCTACCCTAGGCTCATTGCCAAGGATCTTGTAACTTTTGCAACAACAGACAAACCAGAAATCATCAAACCAGTGATGAGAGCCAAATTCAACAGATGGAATGATCCGGCTGACTACGCAGCACCTTCCATGGATACAGATATTTCTAGAGGTCCGACTCTTGGAGTTCCTGGTGGATTTGTATGTGCAATTCCGGGCTCAACAGATCTTTTAGATGCAGCAGGTGGTCTAACACCAGCATCAGCACATATCGAAAGGGATCTTAAGATTCTCGAGATTACTGATGGCGCAAACGTTGCTGTAGTTGAACAAATTACAACCGTTGATGGTAACTTCTATATCCCAGTAACTCTTGGCGCAGCCACAGATGTTATTACGGGTAAAGTAGATTTCCAGAATGGTATGATTACATTCAGCTCAGTGAATGGCGTGGCAACACAAGCCAAGGTTGAGGCAACAGTTTCAATCGAAGAAAATACAGTTTCTTCAAAACTGGAAATTGAAATTGACAAGATCAGAATTCCTATCGTCGATAGGCAGATTGAAGTCTCTTACACTATCCAACAGAAGATGGATGTTAAATCGCTGTATGATATTGAGCTCGAATCAATCATTCTCGATCTGATTGGATCACAGATTGCTCTTGATCTGGATAGTTTTATCCTTAAGTCACTAACCGGTGTTGTTTATAAACCATCCTTGGTCCCAGCATCACATATTCAGTCTTTCAGGAAAAATCCTCCTGCTGGTTATGATTGGGGTCCAAAGAGCTGGCACGAGAATATCGTGACAAACATCAACGAAATCGCAGCACAAATTTCTATCGACACTAGACTTGGTGAAGCCAATGTCATCGCTTCAAATACACTGAATGCTGCTCTGCTTCGCGATCTTAACACCTATAGGGTTGATTATGACCGCCAGGGTAAATCAGTAATCGGTTATAAAGCTGCTGAAATTGAAGGCGGAAATATGTCCGTGATCGATAGCCCTGTTCAGGAACTGAACAAAATGTTACTGGTTTATAAACCAGGACCGAATGAAGAACATAAATCAGTTTACTACCTGATTATGCATACACCTGGATTGGTTATTCCGTATCCTAAGGGCTACAAACCATCCTTCAGTGTGTTTACAAGGTATGGTACTGCTTTCATTCATCACAAAGGTTTGGGCGTGCTCGAAATAGACCCATCCGCGTAATACAAGCCCTCCTGTTTGATACAGGTTTGATAAAACATACATTTTTAGACACCTTGGAATTTTTTCCAAGGTGTCTTTTTTTTGTTTTTATTATGCCAAAAATAACGATTAAAAATAATAGTTCTCCTTTTTGTTTTTTTGTTTGAAATGAAGTACATATATTCTAACAAAGAAAACTTTTTCGTGGAGGACTTCGAATGAAACTTAATCACATCAAGGACAAGACTGGAAGGTTTGGGGAATTCGTGTTTGCTGATAAATCTAAATGGAAATTTAATATTAAAAATGCTTCAATGCGAAACTCATATGAAGAAATATTTGATTTCATCAGAGGATCGGCACTCTTGATTCCCAGATACAATGATTTTATGAAAAGCATGACAACTTATTTTGATACTTCGGATTGGGACAATTTTTTCAAAACATTAGAAGAGATTCGCGAATTATCAAAAGAAAGATTGAAAATAATGGATTTAGATATTTCAAGTTATTGCAACCCAGCAAAGAAAACTTCAAAGTCATTATATATAGATAAAGAAATGATGGAAGATCTTTTAGAAACAATAATATCTTTAAAATTAATATCTCCTTTTATTTTTGATAAGAATAATTTTTCGGAATATTGGTATAAAAAATTCATGTATACCGTAACTGGAAAATTATATGATACTGGTTTTGTTGATATTCTCTATAAATTAATAAGACAGATATCTTTTAAGTTTTCTTTATCTGATAAAAATCTTTGGAATTTAGTTTCCATTAAATATGGATATCAAAATGTTGGATACTCTTTAATGATGTTCAATTGCTTTATGCATCAATTTTTAGTAACATATGATTTTGGAGCAAAAAAGAATCCAATGACTTTTATTGTTTCTATTATAAATGAAAGTTTCACATGGCTAATCAGAACAAATATAAACTCTACAATAATTAATGACAGCAATGAAAATTATTTCGAACAATATTTAATGTCCCTAGATATAGATAAAATGATAATGAATGAATCCATGTTTAATAATCATATCCTTTTTGGTTTGAAATATTTATTTGATAAAGAAACTGTTGATAAGATGATTTTAAGATCAACAGAATCAACTGTTTCCCCTATAATGTATACGATTGGAAATCTATTAACTTCAAAAATTACAGGAATTTCTACAAGTTTTTTAAATGAGAGAAAAACACATTATATTATTCTCAATAATATTTTTATTTCACAATTAATATCCAAGTTATATCCAAACGATCCTTTCTTCCAAAAACTCGCACTGCTATTAAGAGTAGTTAAGAATAAGAAAAATAATCTTAGCAAAAATATTAGAAAGAAAACCATTAAAAAACATTATAAAACAATAATGGAAAAAGATGTGAGTTTCTATGGAATTAAAGATAAAAGTATAATAATCAACATATTGAATTATATCATTGAAGATTTGAGACTTCCAAGCGTTTATGATGTTGTTAAAGGATCAGTCGTAACAATACCTGAAGATTGGGTGGAAATAATATTAGATACATTAATTAAATTATTTGATGAGAAGAATGATGAATTTGATAAAATAAGGAAATTTTTCTTATCCATGGTTTCCATGGAACGAAATCTGGATGTTTAAAGGAGGGAGTATATGAGTGAATTTGACAACATTATTAAAAATGTTTTATACATTCCCGGAATTGTTTGCATTGAAGACCATTCTGAAAGTATAACTTTAAAGAAATATCTAAGAGAATATTTTGACACAGATAAAACTAAATATGTTATTCAGCCCCCTAGGATAGTTAATAAAGAAGATGTTATGAAAGGATTAATAAATCCCAAGATTGTGTTTGGGGTAGATGAAGATCTGCATGAATCTAAACACAATATACTAGAAGGATTTTTGGAATATGAAGAACAAAAATAAATATGAACAGAGGAGTTGCGACTCATGGCTGAACAAACAAAATTAAATTTAATGGATTTAGAAAGCTTCTGCGCTCATCTTCCAATAGTCAACGACTCGAAGATTTTTAAAAGTGAAAAACTACAGCAGTTTTCTGATATGGGTCTGTTTAGTCCAATTATTTTTGGAATGAAAGGGAGTGAGAAGTTTAGGTCTGCCTATGCTTGTATAGATTTGAGGGTTAAAGTATTCAATCCTGTTGTATATTCTATCTTAACAAGATTGGATAAGAAAATAGATAGGATAGTGAATGAAGATTTAGGCTTTAATGTTTTGGATGATGGTTCTATTGAGCTATCAGAAAAAGACGCATCACATTATGGGATCATCGGTTTGATAGAATCATTTAATTCCCTGCGTTTCCGCGCAGATACACACGATAGAAAAATATTTGTGGAAATAATAAATAATAGTAGGAAGAAAGTATTCACATCCAAAATACCGATCATACCTCCTGAGAAACGACCAATATATCCGAACAGACAGACCGGGGAATTTATGCCGGACGAACTTAATGAACATTATATAAAGGTTATTAAGATATGTAGATCAATTCCATCCAATCTGGATGGTTTTGATGAACTGACAAGATCTACGTTCGTTTCTAAGATACAATTGGCATATAATACATTATATGAGTTTGTTAAATTGAAGCTTGGAAAGAAGGCAGGATATTATAGATCTAATCTTTTGGGAAAAAGAGTGGACCACAGTGGGCGTGGAGTAATTGTCGGAGATCCAAATATACCCCCGAATAAAATTGGAATTACCATGAGAATTGCCGTCAGGATATTTGAACCATTCATTCTACATAACTTGTTACAACAGGAAAAAGAGTATTATGATTTATTTTCAGAAATGTATCCAAAGGAAGATTACATTGAAAAGTGTAAAAAGATTCTAAAAGATATAAGTCAGAGTATGATCAAAGTTGAACATCCGATATATACCGAAATTAAGAAGATTACTATTCGTGTTTCTAAAGATAGGGTTGTTTGTGCAAAACGTGATCCGGCTTTGCAGCGTGATAGTTGGAGGGCATTCGAACCGATAATAGTTGATGGAAATATCATACGTATAAATCATGCCAGTTGTGAAGGATTTGGTGCAGACTTTGATGGCGATACAATGGCAATATATTCTTTAATGACAGATGAAGCCACTGAAGAAGCCAGAAGATTGATGATGACAATGGAATCTCATAAAGGAATGAATCAGCCAACTCTCGATCTTAAAAAAGATATTTTTCAGGGAATATACATTATGACACGTGATTATCCAATCAAAGAAACGTATACTGGCAGCATCATAGATGTAGATAATATGTTGAAAAATATAGAAAAAGGAATAGAGATAAAAGGAACTGTGATGACAGTTGGCAAATATTTATTTAATAGTGCATTTAAAGAATATGCTGATGACAAAGGATATATTTTAGAAACAGTAACTAGCAAATCATTCAGCAAATTAATCAGAAAACTTCTAGCATATTATAAAGAAAAATTACATGAAGTCATACAAAGATTACAAGAAATGGCATATAAAATTATTACAATATATCCAAGAAGTATTATACTTGATGATCTCCTGATAGCAGAAGATAAAGAAATTATTAAATTGAGGGAAATATTTAAAAAGACTGATGATCTAATAGAAAAAACAAACTTAGTAAGTCAAATGGGGGCAGTGATATTAGATAGATTGAAGAAGACGGATTCGGCTTTATATGATTCTATTATATCCGGTGCATCGGGTAAGATGTCACAGATAACTCAGATGTTGGGTGTTAAAGGTTTGATATCTGATGCGAACAATAACTTGACAATTTCTATATCATCATCATTTGTTGATGGACTCAAACCATCTGAATATTTTGAGTCTGGTAGTGGAGCGAGAAAAGGTCTTGCTGATAGAACGCTGAAGACAGCAGACACTGGATATCTAACAAGAAAGCTTGTTTATGCACTTAGTTGTTGTAAATTGTCTGAAGATATTCATGATTGTAAAACAACAAGAACATTCAATATACCAAATGATTCGGATATAGCTGGAAGAGTTGTGGGACGAAATGTATTGGAAGGTGATACACTTATTGAGTTAACGCCTGCCAATGTAAATAAATTTAAAATTTTGAAATTGAGATCACCTATATTTTGTAAGTCGAGAGAAATATGTCACACGTGTTATGGGAAACTTAGAGAAATAATTAAGACCCGCAACATTGGGGTATTGTCAGGCGAATCAGTAGGAGAACGTGGAACCCAGCTTGTTATGAGGACATTCCATACTGGTGGTATTGTATCTGTTCAAATATTTGATGTTATAGATGCATTTTTGAAAAATCAAACATGGTTGGATAAATCGGAGTTGTCAAAGTGGCTCATTCAAAATCAACAAAACCTTATTTCAGTACAGCCAATTAAAATAGAAATTTTATTAGACACAATTCAAAAAAGCTCCATTTATGAAACACAAGAAGGGAATTTAATTATTCCAAGTTTGGCAATGGTTATAATACATCCAACTAAAGGAAGAATACTTCTCGAGGCTGATACTGGTGTAACATTGTTGAAAGATTATTTTGTCTTTGTGGATAAACATAAAATAGTGATGGAAACTAAACCAAACACGCCATTTATGATTATTGCAGATCAGGATGATAACTTCTCATTAATTATAGATCAGTTAGTTTCATACCTAGATAAAAAGGAAAGTGTCAGAAATATTCTCTCAGTATTCAATAGAATATGGGAAAAATATAAAGATGTTTCTACTTTAGATCTGGTCCATGTCGAAGTGCTATTATCACAAATTCTCAGAGATAAAGATAATAATAGACTATTGGCAAGATTGACAAAAGAATGGAATCCATATAAAGTTGGAGTAAAATCTATACCATATTTAGATAACTGGAAACTGGGTCTTATGTTTGAAGATGTTCAGAATGCTGTACAGCAGGCTTTAATAACCTCCCATTATCAAGATACCGAGGGAGTTGTTCAAATGGATAGTTCCATATTAGAAATGTTGTATTAAGGAGATAAGATGTCTGAAAAATTAGTATTGCAAGAAGCCAAACGTCCTAGTCAGTTTATGTTGTTTACGACTGCTGACAAACGACTTTTCATAACAGCCAAAGATAAAGTTGCGTTGGTTTATTTTTCAGAAAACAATAAACCATTATTAGATCTTTATCCAAAAATGAATATACCTATTGCTTATATACGTAATATTTTAATTCCGAGATTTATTTATAAATTTATTAGAATGGTTCCTAAGGGGAGTCAATTACAAGCAATAAGAATAGCATATAAACTGATGCCATTCATGAAAGAAGATAAAATTCTGGATGTGGGTAGGCCGTTTTATTTTGACTTCAACCCCTTGATAAGTACTATACATAATAAATTTACAAACTTGAGACAGAACGTGCCATTTGTAATGTTGTCAAACATTTTAAATAATTATATAAAAGAATTCAATGCAAAAGGTTATAAGACGATTGTGATGTATCATGTAAATACAAGACAGGCGTTTGATAAAAATATATTCAAAAGGAAAATATTTCCATTTCTCAAACAAATACAGCTTGGTTCTAATTATTTTGATGAAATGTTTTTACTGAATGAAAATTTGGATTCTGTTACGTATCGTTTATTATATAGAAAGAATGATGAAAGATTTAGTATGTCTAAACTTTTTTCATTCTTAAAGATAATGAAATTTGATGTTCCTGAAAATACATCAGAGGAAATGACAAAAGAACTTCCCGATGAAAAAGATTCTGAGATTACACCAACCACAGATAATGTTGTTGTGACTCCACCATCTGTATCAGAAACTGATGGAAATATGTTAAAAAATAATAAAAAATTCAGAGAAGAGAAAGATACAATAGATGACGAATCAATTAAGGAAGTCGTGCGATCAAATATAACAAGTGGAAAAACCAAGGAATTACAAAAAGAAATAAAAACAGATGATGATATTGCTGTAGAATTGCTCAAACACACATTAAACACCCCAGAAGAAATTGCTAAGAAAGCTGTGACGAAGCATGGTCCGAAAGCAGTTATTGAAAAAACAAAAGAATTTATGCTCCCATCTTTTGATATACAGAATAGATCGAAACATCCTTTGACAAAGAATGTAGATTTAAAAAAGATACACAATAACCAACTTCTCAATAATGTTATGGTAAAAAGAATAAATGAGGTAACGCAGCTACAGGATGAGTATGTTGAGGAAATATTGGGTTCATATAAAGATAAAGATATTCCAGTTAAACTACTTGGGGTGACAAAAGAGATTGTCCAGAGTAGTTCAACAGAAATATTTAAAAGTGTGTTCATACAATATAATGCCAAAATGAAATTAGCAAATGGACAGATACAAAATATTAGATTCAAGGTTCCGGCTATTATAGAAAATAATTATATCTATATTAATGGAATGAAAAAAGTTTTAATAAATCAATTAATAGCAAATCCAATTTACTTCCCAAAACCATATTTAGCATATGTGCATTCTATATATGCTACAATAAGATTGGAATATAAAGCTTTTAAAGAACCATATTTTAGTTTATTTTGTTCTGGTTTGAAGATGCCATTTATGATTGGTTTTTTGGCCGCATTCGGAGAGGAAGGTTTATATTCGTCATTTGGAATAAAAATCGTAAGAGGTGATGTCGTAGATCAGGATAAAATTTCCGTAAAATTAAAAACTAAAGATTCTAAGATATCCGTAGTTTTTGAAAATAAAGAATGGGAAATTCTGAAAAATGACTTTATTAGAGTTGCAAAATATACAATAAAGTTCATGGATGGGAAATATATTTGGAATAATGTAATTTCTGCGATGACCGGGAGCAAAAATGCCAAATATAATGTACAAACAGTTCATGCTAATATTATTGATAAACAGACAAAAGAAATTCTTTTATCTAATAATGAACCAACAAATATAATTGATATTTATAAATTTATTATACCTAAATTGATGGAGGGATATTTTCAGGCTAGAAATGATATAAGCAAGATGAGAGTTAGGAGTACTGAAATTATTCCTATGGCTATAAAACAGGTTTTTGATTTGGCATATTCTCGTTATAATGGTGAAACTAAACTTAGAAATAAAGCTGTCAAGCTCGAAATAGATCAAAATAGAATTATGTCTGATATATTAACATCCGCATTGACACAGACTGCTGAGTATGTCAATCCACTGGAACAAATTTCCACGATCACCCGTGTCACATATCGTGGTGTTGGTGGCATAGATGCAAAAGCAGAATTGCTAGAAATGCGCGGTGTCCATCCGGAATATTTTGGAAACATAGATCCAATAGATACACCACAATCATCTGCAATTGGCATGGTTCAGAATTTAACGAATGGTGCAAACTTCAGGACTAAATATGGGCATCTTGTTTCTAAAAAAATAGATGATAATCTTAAAACTGGAATGCTTAGCCCAACCACATCATTGATACCATTTATTGAAAACAATGAACCGACTAGAATGATCATGGCATCCAACCAAATGAAGCAATCGCTTCCAATTATATACAATGAAGTTCCTGCTGTTCAAACTGGTTATGAATCTTTTATAGCAAATTATTGTTCAGGAGAATTTATAGTTACGGCAGAAGGTTCGGGAAAGGTTATAGAAGTTTCAGATAATAAGATAAAGATACAATATAAAACAGGTGAAATAGATGAGGTGGATGTTGGAAGAGTTGTTTTGAGAAGTGGTCAGAGTTATCATAGCATTAGTGAATTGAAATCTGAAGTTCAGACTGGTGATGTTGTGAAAGCTGGACAGGTATTAGCATCGAACCATTTATTTAAGAATGGTCAGTTGGCACTTGGAAGAAATCTACTATGTGCGTTTATGCAATGGAAGGGTGCCAATTTCGAAGACGGAATAATAATACGAAAAGGGCTGGCCGAAGAACAAGCATTGACCAGCAGGCATTCAATGGTATATGAAATATTTCTTTCCCAGAAGGATGAGCTCATTGATTATAATATTGAAATGGATGGAAAGATAGATGATAGACATATTCTTGTAGAATTTGTACCAGAAAATATTGTTCCACTATTGGGCGAAATGGACGAATATGGCGATTTGGATATAACTACAGAGAAAACAATAACCTTGAAATCCACTAAAGGAATCATATATTCTGTTGAAGTTTTTTGCAACCATAAATCACTCAATCCGACAATGACAAAGTTGGTTAATAAATTTGGGAATCCAAAGCGAGTCGGGCAATATACTATTCGTGGTGAGAAAATTGATGGTACAATGATTAAGGTATATGTTGAAACAGAAAAAGATATAAAAGACGGTGATAAACTTTCTAATAGATATGGTAACAAAGGTGTTATAACTTTAATGGAAGATGATGATAAGATGCCTGTAACTCCATGGGGTGATAAAATTGATATTATTTTAAATCCTTTTGGAATCTATGGGCGTATTAACATGGGTCAGGTGTTCGAACTTTACTGTGGTCTAATTTCTAAAAGAATAGCTGATGAGTCCAGGAATTTAACCAAGATTGCATTCACCAAATTGATGGTGAGAATTATGACACAGTTGGACAATACTGCTGACAAAAAAATAAAGAAGGAAGTTATAAATTCACTTATGAAGATGTCTGAGAAAGACTTTCAGGTATTGAGAAATGAGAAGTTCTTTCCAATAATTGTACCTCCATTTGATGCACCTAAAACTAAACACATTATGGAAGTTATAAAAATATTAGGATTAAAAACTAAATATAAACTACATCTTCCTGAATATAATATGAAAACGAAAGATGGAGTTCCAGTTGGTTATATGTTTATTCAGAAATTGGAACATATGGCAGAGAAGAAACTTTCCGTTAGATCGGTTGGTGCATATTCACAAAAAACTAAACAACCATCAGCGGCCTCCAAGGAAAGAGGTCAGATGGTTGGAGAAATGGATAGTTGGGTATTATCAGCGTATGGAGCGGAAAAGATCATAAAAGAATTATTTGGCCCTGCGAGTGATGATATGGCTCTTAAAAGAAAAATGATGACTGACATTTTGATGAATGGCCATGCCAATCTTCCAGATCAAAGAAAAATAAACCCAGCACTAGAATTGACCGAAGATTATATGATAATAATTGGTTTGGAAGAAACTAGTGTTTTATAATTTTAACGACAAAAAAATGGGTGAAATTAATCACCCATTTTTTATTTTAGTAAATCCTTTTAGACGAATATTTTTTTGATAGCGTTTGTCATTTTTATCAAAATTATATCCTTCATTCCGCATTCGCAGATTTGTTCTATTAAAGCATAAAGTCCCCCATCACTGAATTCCCCATTTTCTTCCCTCACATTCATTCTTACGCTCGGCACTGCCGATCTCCCCAATTTTAAAATTTTATTGCATTTCTTGCAATTAGTATTGCCTAAAAATATACTCAATGCGGCATACTGCTGTTTGGTTAAACAATACATTGTTCACCTCAATAATTTTAGTATGACCTCTCTCAATGGTGTTTCTCAATAGAATTTCTTTTTTTTAATTTAAAATTTTGTTTGAATTCCTTAAACCGTTAACTTTCTTTTTTTTAAATTATTTTCGAAATATGGATATTGGATTTTTGTAGTTAGATTATTTCTATTTGACTAGTACGAAGAATAATATCCCGAGATATCCATAAAGCTAGTTATTGCGTTATATACGCCTCCTTGATAATATTATTTTGTTATTTATGTGTCCAAGCTTTTGTTAATACAATAACTAAAGCATAATTTTTTTATCCCCGAAAAAAGGGGCCGTGCCCCTTTAAAACGTTATAGTCGAAGCGATCCGATTCTTGCACCCTTAATAAGATCGGCTTCCTCATTCATAGCTTCTCTGATCCCTTTCAGGATCGTGCGGAGAACTTTACACTGCTCTTGATTTTCTCCACTAATGGATATACCGCTTTCAATTCTTTTCTTAATTTCTTCCTTATCCCAGATTGCATGAACCCTTTCTGGGTTATCTGTTGGGATAAATTTTGTGTATACCAACTGACCCTGAAACAGATCTTCTAATGCGATCGATTCGTTTCTGCTCATCGTTTTGATAAACGGTGAGCCGGTACATGCCACTCTGTAGTGGCCCTCATTCCCATATATGGCCACAGTCATCTTAGAACTTTTGCGCTCCATCAATAGAGCTGTCCCTTTCAGTAATTTCCCCATCCCGACAAACGGCATGCTAGCCACTGTCAGTGGGAACATTGCTACGTTCACTGCTGCCTGTCCCATCGTGCTCCTGTTCATGTTACCCTCCTTCGTATTCTGTTCTGGCCAGTTTGTATACAGTTTTTCTGACCCTTGCTCTGCATTTGTCCATTGGCACTGTGTGCCATTTTTCAATGAGCCCATTCCATTTTCCATCAGCTGTCTCACCAAATAGAAAATTTCCAAACCATTCTTTGAATCTCCTGCCTGTTTGTTTTGTCCTCCTCCAAGGACCGGGAAATTGATTGTTAAATTTTCTCATTCCTACATAGCCCCAGAAAAAGCATCCGATTTTACTGCCAGCTATGAACCATGTAAACATATACACCTCCCACATATTATAATAAAACGGATCACATGAATAGTTAGAAAACTATTCGCATCAAACCCAGATTAAAAATCCATTCTGGGTGTGATCCTACGTCATAATACATGCGGAAAAAATTGAAAACGGTCTATTCACTAACTTATATATGTATTTCTACAGTGCAAAAAAAGGTCAAAAAATCACCTATTTTTTTATGTTTTTAAAAAAAGAGAACATAATAAAATATAAATGGGTAAACCATAAAATTAATTAGGAGGAAAATATGCTTATAGGATTCGTCGATGAACCTGGGGTCGCAATGGTAGCTATGTCAGAAAATGAAAATAATGGTGAACAGCATCCAATTGTTAAAGCTAAAATAACATTCCATATGAATGATAAGAATGAGAGTTATGCACTTATCAATTTTATAACTCTTGTCAAAGATGAGAATGTTAGTGATGATATTAAAAATCTTGCAAATGGATATAAGGTTCATATTATGAGAGAATTATCATCAATCTTTGTTGGATCTAAACTTAGATATGATGTTGAAGGAAAACATTATCATTTTGTTAAAAAACTTGGTGAAAAGGAAAATATCTTAATTCCTGTGTATGAAGAAAGCAAACCGGAAACTGAAGAAGAGAAGACAGATGAGATGGCAAACGAATCGACACCAGTGGTAGAAACTCAAGTAGAAGAGATTGAAACTGTAGAGGCTGAAGAAGTTGGGATCGCAGTGGACCCACCAAATATGTCAGAAGATAATATTGAGGAAGCAGTCATTGTCGAAGAGGAAGAAAAAGAATAATAGGAGATTATTATGAGAGTTTGGTTTATTTCAGATACACATTTTTTTCACGAAAAAATCAAATTCTATTGTGATCGTCCTGATAATTGGTTTGAAAAAATAATCGACAACTGGAATGATATTATTTCTGAAGAAGATAATGTTTGGCATCTTGGTGATTTCATGTTTGGAAAACAGGAATCCAAGATTAAATATTTAAAAGAAAATTTAATTGGAAATGTTAAATTGATACAAGGTAATCATGAAAGATCTGGTTCGGCATGGTTTATGGATAATTTTAATATGGAACTTATAAAGAAAAGATTTATAACGATTGTTATTGAAGACAAAAAAATAGCACTCAGCCATGTTCCGCTGAAAGCCGAGTTACTCAAAAAAGAAAAAATATATATGAATATTCATGGACATATACACAATTCAGCATATGCAATTAAAGAAGAAAAAAATTGTCTTTGGGTTAATGTATCTGTTGAAGTTATAAATTACAAACCAGTTAGCTTTGAAACTATTATGAAGAATGTTGAGTTTTTGAGACTTAATAAATATAAAGAAATGGAAATAATGTTTCATGAACAACATGTGGAAAAGGTTGACGAGAAAGATTAATAAAACAAAGGAGAACTATCATGGAAGAACTCTGGAAAGAAATATCAGAAACATGGGAAGAGTTCCAAACCCAGAATGCAAAATTTATTGAAAAAGAAAATAAAGCTGCAGCTGGAAGGGCGAGAAAAGCTACAAGCAAACTCGCACGACTTTTTCTAAAATACAGGAAAGAATCAGTGGAATTGGCGAAAAAAGTTCAGAAGAAAAAGAAGGCATAATTAATTTTGTTGTGGGGGTTGGACATATAAATTCGACCCCCACTTTTTTCATTTTGCAGAACAAAAATAAACGTACATCCCATACTAAAAACGTATTGAGTATTTGTTAGATGGAGGTCACATGTGCAAGTTCTGTCAAATATTTAAGTCCAATTTTGATATTGAGAATGAAGAAATTAGTGATAATGAATTTGAATATATTATTTGTTCATATTTTTCTGAGGAAAAATTAGTAACTGATGAACAATGTGAAAACTGTCAACTAAAACAAGAATAAAAAAATCCAAAGATTGTTACTTATCTTTGGATCTTTCCATACCATTCTTTTCCTATTGCACCCATTTCAGTAAACAGTTTAGATGTTTTGGTTTTTATATAGATACATGTTCTCTTGATATATGACCAAAGTTTCTTTGTCTTTTCTTTAGTTGATTCATCCAGAAATGGTGAATCAATTTCCTCAATGGAATATGTCCCAGAAATCTTTATCACTTTCCCATCATGAATGAAAGTGCAGATTCCTTCCTTTTCCATCACCTTAAATCTTCCCTCCCATTTTCGAATAGTATCACCATTCATATCATAGAGTGTGACTACACGTTTCAACCCCACAATGCTACTTTCAAATTTTCTGACTTTGATCGCATAAGTCCCGAATCCAGTCCGGAGCATATATCCAAATATGGGTGTGAAAATAAGAGTGAAAAGAATGGCACGCATTAAGATTGTTTTTCTCATATGTACCTCCTTCGGAAAAAAACGGGGTTTCCCCCGTTATTCGTTCTGTGCAGATGCTCTTGTCTTTGACAGTGCCGCTGGCGGATCGATCCTATCCATAGTCCATTGAAATCCCAGGCACATGATTGTGCCAACAGCGATACATGGAACGGCCAATGCCGATCCCTGATATGCCAAAAATGTCCCCAGGATGTTCATCCCGGGACCGATGAGCAACATCGTCCACCCTACAATGGTGGACACCCAGCCCATAAGTCTCGCATGTGCGCTTCTCAATCCACTCATAATAACACCCCCATAATTTTATCTTTACATTATCTCTCATTCACCTATTTATATATGTAGTTCGTTATGTCATAAAAAAAGAAAAAATAGCGAACAAAAATAAATATCTGCTTTGCGTTTGGAGGAAATAGATGGAACTTGATTTTGAAAAACAACAAATTTCA
>Ga0114918_10000444_pt1 | contig 35868 bp, 38 predicted proteins | sample LantaG_FD_87015 | JGI IMG/M metagenome (GOLD analysis project Ga0114918, IMG submission 87015) | Deep subsurface microbial communities from Baltic Sea to uncover new lineages of life (NeLLi) - Landsort_02402 metaG | ecosystem: Environmental > Aquatic > Marine > Oceanic > Sediment | place...
AACTGGACAAACGGGAGGCAACGGTGGCATCGGCGGTTCAGCCTATCAGGTACATGAACTGTCCAGTGGTTCTGGAGGAGGCGGAGCTAGTGGACGCGCAGGGGCTTTAGGAGGAACTGGAGGGAATGGAATTCGAGGATGCGGTGCATATCGTGGTGCCCAGGGAAGTCCAGGGGGTAGAGGTAATAGTGGTGGGGCAGGCTCTGGTAATATAGCTTCTTATCCTAGTTCCCCGTGTACTGCCACTGTTACTCCTGGACAAACACTGAACATTTATGTCGGAGCCGGTGGTGCGGGTGCTTCTAGTGGAGGAGCCATCGGCGCTGGTGGAGTTAACGCCGATGGCGTTAACGGTAGTCCCGGCGCAGGTGGAGCCTGGGGCGGCAATTCTTTTGTCAGATGCGGTGCCGCTTGCATAGGATATTTTGCAGGTGGATCTCCAGGATCTGGTTCTGCGGGTTCTGCGGGTGGCAGTAAAGGCGGAGTGGGTACGAGTGGTGCAAATGGCGGAACCGGTTGTGATACAGCTGGAATTGGCGTTGTTGGGGCTAACGGCTCATCAGCTGGAGGTAGCAATACCCCCACTCAGCAGTGGCAAGTCGGCGGTACTGGTGGAGTTAACTCTTATATTTCTCCGTATCTATTTGGAGGCGGCGGTGGAGGAGGCGGCGCTGCTGATTGGGAACGACTTGGCTGGTGCGATTGTGCTTATGGAGGTTCTGGCGGTAATGGATCAGTAGGCGGCGGCGGTGGCGGTGCTTTAGTATTCACTATTACTCGCACCGGCGGTTTAGGAGGAGCTGGTCCTTTCGGTGGATCACCGGGAACATCTTTTGAAGCTGTCAACCTTTCTTCTGGATATGGTACGACTAGGATCTGGACGTCTAATTCTGTTTTGTGTGTGCCTTTCTGTTATACACCGGGTGGATCTGGAGCTTGCTATTGCTGTCCAGGCACTTCGGAATTTGTTTATGGTGGTTGTGGCGGTGGCGCTAATGTCTATGGGTGGACGACCGGATCTATTATCGTAGCTCCAGCTGATGGTCTCTTCTCTGGTTCGACTGGTGGGGCGGGTGCGTGGTATTCTCTGTCAAGACTCTCTCCCGGTACTACGGGAACGTGTACTAACGGAACTATTGGCCAAACAGCTACAGGAACTACCACTGGTACGTCCGGTCAGGCATGTAATCCAGGCTGGTCTGGTTATGGCAATGGCGGCTGTAGCGGCTGTGGCGGAGGCGGAGGCGGAGGAGGCTGTGGCGGAACAGGAGGAAGATCTGGCGGAGGCGGCTCTGGCGGCTCTGGCGGCAGAGGCGGTCCTGGTAGATGTGGGCAATCAGTTTGTGTTTGGTTTTGTGGGACTGGCAGTATTGTTTCTTTCACTACGTTAGCTGCTGCTGCGGGTGGAACGGCTGGCAGTGCTCCAACAGTTGTTGGAGCAGTTGGTTTAAGCGGTTCTCAGGGAGGAAACGGAGGAACCGGAGTTTCTGGTGGTTCCGGTTCTTCAGGAACTGGTGGTTTTGTTAGAATTCGTTATACAGTATGGGAGTAATGCAGACATGGCATTAGCTAATTATTTACTAGAAGGAAGTTACGCTGTAGTTGAGTCTGTTACTTATACTAAGTCTCAGAACTACATCAGTTGCATTTTAGTTATTTATAAAGATAAAACGATGAGTGAGGTCTTGGCTACCAAGAATCTTCATTTTCAGAGAGATGTTATCCCTGCTTTGAACGGTAGTTTTCTTACCACACCGCCACCACGCAAGGTGTTAAAACCAGGGAGTAGCTTTATTCTTGCTCGCTCGGGCTGTAAGGGAGAGTGGATAGGTCGCGATGGCACTTTCGCAGAATGGAATGGAGAAGATTGGATTTTCTGGGGATTAGGAGGTAGAGATATTTTCTATTGTGAAGATTCTAGAACTTATCTTAAGCTTACTCCAGAATATACGTTGGTTCCTATCGAATTCTATGCCGACTATAGGATTTATGATAAGTGGTTTAAGTTTTCTGATTCTACGATGAATATAGTAAGCCAGATATACAAATTCCTAAAAACCGATATTGATTCGTTTAGGAAGTGCGTGGATTGCTAATTGGATAGGAGGCGTCTGTGTTTAAAATTCATAGTAATGGCTGCGGAAGACGTCTCCTTGAAAAGGAGACGCTAGAGCGATGGCTTAATGAGGAAATCGCTGAAGGCAGGTTGGGCAGAGATGTTGAGTTCGATGTATTTGTCTCTTGTATTTTCAATAAAATACGAACGGATGAGAGCTTCGAGTATCTTGATACATGCGCTAAGGACAAGACCTTCATAAGCGGTTGTTTCCCGAAAGCTTTTGAGGACTATGACTCTTCTGAATTTGCTGGTTCAGGTAGTATTCAGGATATCGCAGACAATCTCTCTTCTCTATACAGGTTGAGCCGATTTGAGCCAAGTAGATATTCGGCCTCTAGGGTTCAGATAGCTCAGGGGTGTCTTGGCAATTGTTCCTATTGCGCTATTAAGAAAAGCACGGGCACTCTAATCAGTAAGTCCGAAGAAGATATTTTATCTGAAATAAGTGATCTGACAGATGTCTATCTTATGGCTGAAGATACAGGGGCTTGGGGACAAGATTTTAAGCCTAAGAAGAATTTAGGAGATCTTCTCGATTTTCTGTTTAAGAATAGGATAGGGAGAGTCTCCATAGATAATATGGACCCTTTTTGGCTCATAAAGTTTTTCCCTGAAATAGAAAGACATAAAGAGGAAATAAGCTCGATTATTGTCGCCATACAGACTTTTTCCAATTCTCTTTTAAAGAAGATGAATAGACGAGAAGCAGATATGGAAAAACTTCTTTCTATTCTCATTTCTATGAAAAATACGGGCATAACCCTCTATATGATTTCTTGTTATCCAGAAGAAACAGATGAGGAATTTGAAGAAAATCTGTTGTTTCTTAAGAAGTTGACTTACGAGAAACGAATAGCGGTGAATCTCTTTGAATTTCATGACCATTTCGGGATCTTCTCCACGCCTCTTCCTTCTGAGATAAAGAGCTACCGGATATCTGCCATATCCGATGCCGTTAGACGTCATTCCAGTCAATTGCTCTTATACTAGGGGGTAATTTGCTTCTCAAATCGACTTCATCCCTTTGCCCTGTCTGTTTATCATCTATTGAATCCGAAATTATCTATGATGATGGTTTAGTTCTCTTGAATCGCTGTTGTCCTAAGCATGGTCGTAATATTGGATTAATAGAAAGAGATCTTAGTGTCTATGAAGCTGGATTTGATTTTTCTCATCCTGTAGTTTCTCCGAAAAACATCCTTATTCCAATAACTCATAGATGCAATCTCAGTTGCGATAATTGTTACACTCAGGCTAGATCTGACGAATTAACTGTTGAGAAATTCAACGATTTATGTGAGAAATTAAGACCACAGTATCAGGCTCTTATCATTTCAGGAGGAGAGCCTACTATCCATCCTAAGTTTGATGAAATTCTCGATTCTGCTGTTCGGTATTTTTCAAATGTATTTGTGAATACTAATGGCTTGCAAATTCCTGATTGCCACCGAACTTTTTTTGTCGTGGCTTATTATGGTGATGATGAAAAGATTCGCAAATGGGCAAAAACGAATCATTACATTTCCGTTGGTTTAGCGGTAGACAGGGATTCTATAGATCTTATCCGTAAAGCTGTTGCTATTTGTAAAGAATTAGGAATATCCAATCTCAGATTGAGATCGAAAAACGATTATGGAGCTTCTTCAAATTTTACGCAGTTGACTGTCTCTGAGATGAAACACGAAGTTGACAGCGTACTTGGTTTTAAACCTGTTTCTGAAAATACTAATCCAGGAAATAATACTGGTCATTACACTTTCTTTTACGACGACTTTTCTGTTTCCTACTTCATGTGGTGGAATAAATTCAATTATTTCACAGATGTGAACGCCCATATAGATCATTTAATGTCTAATGGGGAAATCTGGAATTTTGGAAAAGCTATCGTATTTCCTGATATGTGCTAGTCTTTTTCTTTGCTTTTCTCTAAATAAGCTGCTAACCTTAGTTGGCTACACATAGGAGATACCAGTTATGCAGATCGAAGTTATGCCATCTTTGGCTTGCAGTCTAGCTTGTGCAGGATGTGATAGGGGTGATGGGTACGGCCCCTTTTCTGATGTATCTTCGATAACTTCCTACGATATTATTAAGGAAGTCTATGACAAGATGATTTTTGATGCTCCAGTAAAAAGATTTGTGGTTAGTGGCGGTGAACCGACTCTGTTTCGTCCTCTTCCTTCTTTGTTGAATTTTCTTAAAGTTTTGGTAAATGGTCCGGTAGAAGTTAAGACCAATGGAGCAAGACTTCTAGATCTTCCTGTATCTACGGTTTTAGCGCACCATTGGTCGATTACAGTCTACAAAGAAACACAAGAAGAACTTAGGATGAATCTGGGAATCTTGCACCGCTTGAGAGAAATGGGGGTTGTCAATTTGCATCATATTAACTGCTTTGAAGACTTGAGCAATGTCAATACAGAGCTGAAACGTGATGACTTTAATCCACTACAGTTCTGTTTCATGCCTACAATTATTGGTTGCATTGAGCGTATCTTCCCTTGTTGCAGGGCTTATACCTTTGAAAGAACTAGGTCGCGCCTTAATGACTATTCGGTGCCTATTTCTTCCTTCTCTCTTCAGACTCTTAGTACCCGAATTACTGAAACAGATTTGTGTTATGGCTGTCCAAGAATGTACGATTGTGGAATCATTACTAAATAAGGAGTTACAATGGACCGAATTATCTATGCTGATGGTGGAATAGGCCGAGTCTTGTGTTTAACTCCGGCTATTCGTAAGCTAAAGGAACGGAACCCCGACGATCGTATTGTCGTAGTGACTGCATGGCGTGATGTATTTCTTAATAACCCCAATGTGTCAAAGATTTACCCTTTTGACCATTCCTATCTATGGGATGACGTAGTAAGGCTTGGAAGATTGTACAATCCAGAGCCATATCATGATTACGAGTATTACACTCAGAAGCATCATATTGCTCAAAGTTTCGATCGGATAATAAATGGCAGTACGGAGGCTATGAACGGTCTCTTTCCTGAGATTTATCTTTCGCCTGAATTACTTCAGTTCGGTAAAGAATTGGTGGAACATATCAAGAAAGAATCAGGAAAAGAACGAGTTATCGCCTTTCAGCCTTTCGGAGCTTCTGGCTGTGGTGGTCGTGATTTTGTTGCTGATCCTTCCTGTCGTTCCTTATCTGCACACACAGCTAAACGAATGGCTGATGCAGCTTCAGACTGGGGAATGATGTTTAGCTGCACTCACATTGATCTAGATCACACTAACATCTGGAAAAGAGACTCTTCACTTCTGGAGTTGTTCGCTATTGTGGCTGCGTGTGATTATGTGATAACGATAGATTCCTCTCTGGCTCATATCGGAGCTGCTTTCCGTAAGCCTGGAATACAGCTACTCGGTGGGACATTTGCTGAAAATGTCGGCTATCCAGATCTCTACAGAACTATCATCAGAGAGGGATATCCTAAATCATTCACCCCTAATCGTATCCACGGTGGTGTTGAGCTTAACCAGGACGCGATGAGCTTTAATGAAGAAGAACTAGAGTGTCTTCTTACTATGATTAGGACCAAGGACTTTCTGACTACGCCAAAAGAAGAAGTCAAGAAGACTTTTGACTATTCTTCCCACGAGGGGGTTTACTTACAGTCGGACGAAGCTCAACAATCTCTTCATCTGGTTGACAATAGCGAAACGTAAAACCACAGAGCTGCCTTAGCTTTCCGTTCAACGCTTTCCAGATGTTGTTCGCTATCCCAAGTTCCTTGGCAGCATCCTCTGTTGATAGATATTTCTTTCCTGTTTGTTCACAGACAAAACACCTACATCCTAATGACAGAAGACGACTCTCTTTGTTTTCTTTGAATCTTTTCTTTTGGATAACCCTGTTTTTTATTCTAGAAGCGGAGTCTTGTGTTGGATTTCCTTTCCCAACACACGGATTATTTCTTTTACCTTTCATTGATATAGCGATTTTTCTTCTTATACTGTCGTCAAGACATATACCGTTGACGTTATCCCCTGGTGTGTTATATCCTCGATCATAACTTTCCATTAGTGCTCGATAAATTTCAGTCTTTTCTCGTATCTCTAGTTTGTCTGTAATCTCTAAGACATAGAATATGAAACAGTCTTCTCCAAACTGGTTCCAGTCTGACTGCAAACTATTATTTCTGTGCAGATTCCGGCTTAATGCTCTCCTGACTTTCCTGTATTCTTCTGACATGTCGGCTGAACCGCCTACATATGCTAGTTTATTTATTAAATTTTCGATACAGAATACTCCGGAGTTCTTGAGCTTTTGTCCATCGTACTTAAACATTACCCGATACCCCTGTGAAGACTACCTAAATTCCTGTTAGTATGATAGTCTATATTTCTATTAGTACCTGGCGAGAGGGATCTTATCAACCAGGGAAGACTCGTTCCTCCAATAAAAAAAGGAGTTTTAGGAATGGCTGGGAAGATTCCAACATTTTTAATTTCTCCTAGACATAGAGAACCGGCGCGAACGCCGTCATCCGCATTGGCGACATTCAAGTTGCTTATTGTCAAAATCTTTCATTCAGTAGAAATGTTCGACATGTGCCTGTTGTTGGTGTAGGGTCTTACTCTACTCACGCAATTGAGCCTGTTGATTATGAAGCTGGTGGCGCAATGAACATCATGCGCTATACGACAGGTGTTACTTTTGGACAAGACGGGACTCTTAACAGAGTCACTGCGGGTATTGTCCCAGAGAACATGGCTGCAACGACTGAGAATCAGCGTCGTAACGGCAACTCTCTGTTGTCTAATGTTTCGTTTAACCCGAAGAATATGCTGTTTTCTTATACGTTCGATATTGATGTGTATGAAAGACAGGGGAATCTTGATGGAACGATTAACAACCAAGGTCTTTTGATTTTTACTATGGTTGATTGTCGTCTTTCTTCTTATTCTTTCGACTTCACCCCAGGTCAGCTACTTTCTGAGTATGTGACTTTTGTGGCTCGTAAAATCACTGACGCTCAGGCTGGAGCATAAGGAGAAAAATAATGTCTGGAATGATGCCTTTATTCGTGGCAGCACCACGAGTGATTTTGAAAGTAGCTGATGTTATCATCGGATATGCCATTGGATTAAGAGTTAACGTCACTTTGGATATCGAAAGAGTGAAGATTCTTGGCCAATTCGAACCAATAGCTATTGAGCCAATGTTTTTGCCTCCATGTTCTGGAACTTTCAGAGTTGTCCGTCTTTTAAGTTTTGACAGTCGTTCTGCTAACGCAGGTGCTGCTAATGCTACAAGAGACAACAATGTCACAGATCCTGCTGCTGTTGGGAGCACTACGGCATTCGGTTCTTCTGTGGCGACTGGACCGGCAGCTGGTGGTTTACTCACAGAGCCAGCTAGCGGCTCTGTTCTTGGACAGGGAACATTGTCTCGACACTTAGATCCTGAGAAGATTCTGTATTCTCAGACTTTTGATATGGATCTCTATATCAAAGTACCTAACATTGCTGCGGGTGACCTAGGGACGGATAACATTCTTAATGCTAATGCCAATATCCTTGATCCTAATTCCGCAGCGGCTGTCTATTTCGAGGAGCATTTCTTGAAGGTTAAGGACTGTCGTCTAACTGGAGCTTCTGTGGATTTAACTCCAGGAAGACTTCTAGAAGAACCGTTCTCTTTCGAGGGCTTGATTGCTCAAACAATGAGAGCTGGTGTAGCTCAGCAGAATCTTGATACTACTTGGAATGAGCAGCCTTAATTGGTTTGCCAGCCTTCTAGTTCTTTTCTTGCATCAGGTAGGTTTCTTTCATATAAATGGAAGGAGCCTACTTGGTGTATGTATTGGCCTAGTTCTAGACCTGGATATAGGCCACTAAGCCCATTCCTCATTTCTTTTTGGATATAGGCAAACCACGCGACATCGTAGGGGAACCCTAACCACACATCGTTAGATCGCATGGTGACAAGAGAGTAGAGTCTGTTATTTCGAATAAAGAACTGCTGACACACAGTGCATGGACGGTCAAGATTTCCTTCCCAGAAATGCTTTGGGTCACCATAGTGAATAATGGCTTGTCGGCTATCTCGATCTCTACTAAGGGTTTGCATTGCGTAGGAGAAGGGAGGAATTTTGCTGGCCCCATTATCTATGCGCCGGTCATGTAGAATCATGTGCCCGTAATTAGAGGTAATGTTGCCTTCTCTGTCAGCTAGTTTGAGCCAGAACTTGCTAGGGGCAGAGTCAGCCTTAAGATTTCCTGACAAGTACCACTCTTTCTCGGCTTCTCTGTATTTCTCATAAATAGCTTGCCTCTCGGGTATGCCATACCAAGTAATACTTGGATCTTCTATGTCTTCTATTACTATCTGAAGTCCTAGCTGTTCGTAGCATGTTTGTCCACGAGGAGAGGCTACGGGGAAGTGCAGCGATTGGCGGAGTAGGTCGTGAAATGCTTCATCTGCGGTCTGGTAATGCAAACAGGCCATGCTTATTCTCCTTTTCTGGGTACACCGAGTATACCAAACAAAAAAGTCGTTTGCAACACTTGTAAAGCGGATTTTCTTTAGGTATAGTAGTTGTGCGGTAAGTGTGCCGCTTTGTCTGCTGTATAAGGAGACCGATTATGTCGAAGAACTATTTGGCAACGTTAGCCGCTGACAAGAAAGCGAAGACTGAGACACCTCAGACTAAGGCTATCCCTGGTCGAGAGGACGAAATGCTTCGTTCGTATTCTGGCGGTTATGGGTTTAAGCCTTCTGATAAAGTTGCCCTAGAAAGGGCCTTGATTCTTGGAACTACCACGAATCAGTTCTATGCTACTGGCGCTGAACTCTCTAAAGAGTTTATGCAGTTGCTTGCCAGTGCTATTCAGATTGACCCGACAATGGTAGCTTCACTAATCGAGGAAGTCAGTTTCAAAGGTAAGGGAATTAGCAATTCCCCTTGTTTGCTTGGGCTAGCTATGCTGTCGTCTGGTGATGCTGTTGCGAAGAAACAGTTCCATCGTATTTTCGACAAAGTAGTACGGAATATGTCCCATTTCATGGAATGGTTTGCATATACACGGAATATGCGTGGCCTTGGTCGTTGCGTGTTGTTGGCTGGTAATGATTGGCTGTCTGGCAAATCTACTGAAATGCTGGCCTACCAGTTCTTGAAGTACAAGACTCGTAACGGGTATTCAGTCCGAGACATTATGAGGCTGCTACACCCTAAGACTTCTGAAGTGGATAGGCAGGCTTTGTATAAGTATGTAGTGAAGGGGGAGCTGGAGGTGCCTGAGGGTACGGCTTCTCTTAAAATGGTAGAAGTTTTCGAGAAGCTAGGCAAAAACCAGATTTCGGCTATGGAGGCTATCACTGAAGGTAGGCTTACCCATGAGATGGTTAGCAGTTTTGTGAAAAAGGACAATACTGCTGAGTGGAGACAGATCGCGGCCCACATGCCTCTAAATGCAAGGCTGAGAAATCTTGGTTCTTTGACGGCTAAGCATGTGTTCAAAGATCCCGCTATTTTGTCTTCTTTCATGAATAGTTTTACTAATGCTGAGCATGTGAAGAAGGCGCGGCTACACCCTATGTCGATACTTCAGGCTTTCCTGATTTATAAGCAAGGGCATGGAGATAAGAGTGCTACTACATGGGACGTCAATCCTAAAATTCTTGACGCAATTGAAGAGGCTATGGATCATTCCATGGAGTTTGCCAATTTGCCACGGGAATTGTCGTATAGGGTCTATATTGACCTGTCTGGTTCCATGTGTTCTCCTATTTCGTCTATGCCTTATGCAAACTGTAAGGAAGGCGCAGCGGCAGTTGCTTTGATGTTTACGAGAATTGCAAAAGATGTCGATGTCTGGGGCTTCACCTGTGCTGGCTCGCATTTCTGCGGTTACGGCGGTAAGAAAAAAGCAAACGCTGGCATGGAAGGGATTTATGATCTTAATGGAAGTTTCCGCAAGAAGTCTTCCATTGTTGAGGTCATGCGTGATGTAGGCCATATTAGCGGTGGTACGGATGTCTCGTTGCCTTTCAAGCATATGATTGATCAGAGGGTTAAGAAAGATGTAGTTATCCTGTTTACGGATAACGAAAGCTGGGCAGGAACTAACGGCCACACAAGTCAGTTGCTTAAGAAGTACCGCAAGCAAATGAGCGCGAATACTAGGGTGATTTTCTGTACTCTGGCTCCATACGGGAAGATCACTCTGGTGGACCCTAAGGATGGCTTGTCTATGGACATTGTAGGGTTCTCGCCTGACTGCTTTAAAGCAATTGAGATGTTTGTTGAAATGACCCAACCTGTTGTCAAGAAAATCGCCTGATTTTCTGATACATTTTCCTCGTTGTTACGGGTAAGGCACGAAGCTTTGCCCGTTTTTCTTTTCCATCGGTGTTGCATAAGCCACAAAACTGAGTTACTGTACTGTTGTAGGTAGTTCACTAATAACAACAGGAGTACAGATATGTGGTTCGTAGAGCTTATTAAACTTCTTGAGTCTGATGGAGCAGAGTTCTTTCCTTACTGCAAAGAATATCCTTACCAGCGAATTACCGCAAAAGTTAGTGTTAACGATGATGTGAAAACAGTCTTCACACCAGATCCTGAGGCTGGCTATGAAATAGACGATGTTGTGTTCAATTTGGATAAGTTCAATATGTCGGTAAGGGCCAAGGTCAGGGGAACTATCAATATCCCCGAGGCTCATCTCTATGGCCTAGATACCAACTACCCTACTTATATCTGGAGAACATTCACTTTCCTTCGAGCAGGTGAGGTTCACTATAAACATATGGTTGCGCTGGTTAGTGAGGAACTAGCTGAGACTCTTGTCAAGGAAGGTCTTGTTATTGGCACTAGCCCTGATGGTCGGATTATCATTGATATCAGCCGGTGTGAGGTACTGCCGAATACTGATGAACCACAGCCGCTCTCTCGCGAGAAGTTCTGTTGCGCTCATAGACAGGAAATAATGTCTATGGCTGAGCTTAAGGTTCTTAAGCACTACTATTCGCTTCTTAAGCCCAAGATTCCAGAAGAGCCGAATTCCTATGATGAAGGAGTTCAGAGAATACTGGCTGACCACTTCATCAAACCAGATGGCAGCTTTTCTCCGCCTTCTTCTGTGTCTGGTGAGGAAGTCGGCTTTGGCAAGGAAATTACCTTGCAGGTAAAGATCAAAGGACTTAGCTCGTTACCTTCTGTTGCCGCTGTTGAGAAGAAACTTTCTTCAGGAAAGCCCTTAACCGAGGCTGAGAGTTTGATGGCTCCCGCCTATGAATATGTAAAGGCAAAGATGACCTACGATAACGAATCTATGTCAGAGTGGCTTAGGAATCGTATCAGACTAGTGAAGGGAGAGCTGTTTGATCAGAGAAGTGCCATCATTATGGCTAAGCTGGCAATGATGAAGCAATACCCGTGGTTCAAGGAGCCAGCAGAAAGCGCCTCTTGCAATGGGGAAGATATTGTGGAACAATGCAGAGATGATAGGTATGAGTTCACAATAATCCGGTCTGCTAAGTAGGGGTTTAAATATGGATGACGTTTTCGTAAACAGTGATACTCTCCCTCTTGTTGCTCTAAGGATAAAGAGATACTGGATTTGTCACTGCGGCATAGAGAACGTCATAAATCCTAGGATTAGCGCCATGCCCAAAATGGTCAAATGTGAAAAGTGCCATACAACCTGCCGTTTACTTCCATAAAAAAATTCATTCAATTTTTCCTTACTGGCCAGACAGCCGTTTTCTCCGATAGAATAGTAATTGTAGTCTTGTGGTGTTAGTACAATTGCATACGACGGAGATGGAAAATGCTAAAAACGCTAGCCGGTCTTTTTTGTGCCTCAATGCTGTTCGCATGTGGCGCACCCCTGTCATCTAATGACGATTCAGATATTCAAATTAAGGGAGGCTATACAGCTGCTTCTGATTCCTACTATGCCAAAGTGGTAGTGGGAATTGCGACTCCGACCTATGTGCTGCGCGGAATGACTTTCTGCTCTGGTTCATTCATTGAAGAGAATGTCATTCTTACAGCTGCTCACTGTGTGACTCCAGATGAAAGCAGCACCCATTTCCCTGTAAACAACTTCCGTATTGTCTCTGGCGTGACTAAGCCAGAGTGGACCGTCTTTAATGTAAAGACAATTGGATGGAATGAAAACTACGATTCTAATTCCACAGTGAATGACGATCCGACAGCACCTAACGACCTAGCTTTGATCTATGTTGAAGGGGCTAATCCTTTCACGGTGGATGTAGCTTGGGATAAAGAAGTCAAACTGAATGATAAGATCGCTCTTTCTGGCTTTGGAACAATTGATGGTCGCACCGCTACTGGTACGTTACGCTGGGTGTATCAGTTTGTAACTGGCTTAGATCCGGTTAAGAAGCGCGTAGATATTGCTAAGAGAACTCAAAACAATGCCCAAGGTGCTTGCGGGGGAGACTCCGGGGGTCCTATGTTCGTAATTGGTCCTAAGGGCAAGCTGGAGCAAAGAGGCGTTCTATCCATTGGAACAGTAAATCCAAGAACGGGTGAATGTCTCGCTTGGAACTCCTACACTGATTTATCTTACTATAAAGATTGGTATATTCAGGCTAAAGACAAGTTAATGAATGCTGTTGAGGAGGGTAGCTCCGTCGTTAAGCTTTAATCTACACTCTCCTCACTTTCCTTACTCTCCTTAAACAATATAATCAAAAGAGACTTTTTCTGGGAGAGTGAGGAAAATGGCTATTTTCGGAAATGACTACGATATTGTCAACAAGCGCGCAGATTTAACCAGAAATGCCATAATAGATGGTAAGCCTGAACCCGTTTTCCCTGAATGGGTGTCTGGTTCTAGAGCTATCGTCTACGTTAACCAGAAAAAGGTCGCCGCTTGTTTAGATGTTTCTTACAAGATTTCTATTCAATCAGAACCAGTCAGAACTATAGATTCTTTCATGCCATGGGAAATTGTCCCTGGGCAGATTTCAGTGGAAGCTACACTTAGAAGATTCATGCATCCAGAACAGACGGCAGCTTCAGACCATTTATTCACTATCATCCAGGCGGCACTTCATACCCCCTACGCTACTCTTGAAGTTAGGGATAGACTGGGTAACCCGCTCTTTGTGGCTACTGGATCTTTTACTGACATGGAAGGTCAAATCTCTGTCGGTGCATTAGGAATTGAATCCGTTAGATTTCAGGGATATTACTGGAGGCAGAATGATATCCAGTCATTTGATCCTGAAATCGCGAGCAAGTCCTTTGCTGATAAGCTCAAAGAAGCTGGAACATCGAAGCTTGGAGCAATTAACGGGGTTTTATCCCAAGTTGGTATTTAAGGAGAAATTCTAATGGGATTTGGTCCAAGTTTAGGCCCCCCTAATCACATGTCTTCGATTGATCTGTATTCTTCATCAGATACCTCTCTTTTCTATTCAATTCGGCCTGCGGATTGGTATAAAACTTTCCCGTTTATCTTTGAAATATCGAACGGGACCGAATCTATCACTGCTATAGAAACCGTAGAGGAAAGACCTCCGCTCATTGATCCTAGCTGGTTTCCTAAATCGCAAGACCCTAATAAGATGGGTTCTCTGTTTAAACCTCGTCAGGCTACTGTGACTAAAAGTCATGGTACGTCGCCACAGCGTTTCTTTCTTCCGATTCCTCCCCAGAGTATGTCTGTACAGTTTATTCCTACAGCGGAAGCAACAGCCACTATCGGTGGAGTTGTGGAAGAAACTTCAGCGCCGGTCTTTGCTACTATCACTCTCACCGGCACCACTGGTGTATCCATTACTAATAAGGGGATGACTAGAAATGAATCTGGTGCTGTGATACCGAATGTCAGCCAGAGAGTCAGCTATGATGAGCTGACAAATCAGGGTAATATCATTTCTAGAGTTGGCAATTCTGTAGTCAATGTGATTGATGAAGCGGTTAACCTACTAGCTCTTACGCCTGAAAAAACTCTTCCATTTTCTAGATTTGGAAGTGCGGTAAGAACTCCGGCTAACCCTCAAGCTACTACGGGAGGTGGTGACTCTACTATTGTCAAGAATCTTCCTCTTGAAGCTAAGGGCGACCCAGAAGTCGGATATTGGCAAAAAGTGGGAGCTGGAGCGTTGGGGGGATTTCTCGACAGTAATATCCCTGCCTCTGCTTTTTCTAATGGATATTCATGGGATCATGCTCTTCGTCAATTCTTCCTTATCTATCAAAGAGAGAGAGCTAAGAATACACAATTAGCTCTTTATTTCATAGATGTTAAGTCGAACAATAGGTGGCGGTGTGTCCCACGAGCTATCCAGTTTACTAAGTCCAGTAGTAATCCATACCAGTCTAACTACAACATAGTTCTTAAGTGTTGGAATCTAGGTGAGGTCGATGAATCTGTCGGTCGTAAGAATCCTCAGGATAGATTCAAGGGAGATCTTCGCGAGGTTTACACAGTAAACGCCCTTGCGCTCTGGAGGAGAGCACAAGAAGTTGGTACAATGATGAGGCGCTTAGAAAAATCCAGAGATTTCTTGATCGAAAAAGTGGTATCTGGAGCGAAGGGAAGCTACATCTAATACCTTGTGGGGTTGGGCTGTGGGAATTGAAGAAAAGTTTTGGGATAAACTCCCAGATATTGCAAAGAAACTTGCATATCGAATACGCCTTGGAAATTTCAAGACAGAAGACGAATTCATTCTCTTCTTAAAAAGCTGGTGGTCAATACAGTATAAAAGGCCCATGAAAGACCCTCTTCTGGAAGAGTATTCTCTTTTCGATCTCCTGTATGAATATCACTTGCATTCTGACACCAGCAAGGACAACATGACTAGTGATGCGATAAAAGATAATAAACAAGAAATAGATGATTTATTTGCTGAATTTGATAAGCCGACGCCACCGCAGCCGATACCGGTTACTCAGGCTAAGCCGCCTCCGGTTACTGATGAAGAGAGAGAATTCTTGAAGAAGGCTTTCCCGGAAAATGCTGAAAGCTGGTCGATGTCAGAAAATGATTTCAAATAAGGAGACGTCCGGTCATGGCTGCTACGAAACTTTGGCTCAACGCAAAAACGCTGACCTATCAAATGAGCGATTTCGATGCTGATGACCATGTCGAATTCGATGATATCGTTGGGAATATGTCCGTAAGTGGGGGTTCTGGACAAGCTAAGGGAGTAATCACCATTCCTGCTGGTTATCCGAATCAAGAGATGACTGGGGAGATCTCGTTTTCTGTTCCTCCCGGACATGATGATAATTCGTTCATTTCTTACCAGTGGTTTAACTTGGTTACTGCGAGTTATATGGGCAATGCAGGCACCTACAGCCTATCCCCTTTAATCGAAAACAAGGTTGCCTTGGCTTATACGGGTTCACCCGGTGTACCCACCACAGTTGAATTGAGGGTAACTGAGAAATCAGGGCCAATACGCGGTATTACCAGCAAAGCTTCTTTCAGAGAACTTGAGGCTGACCAAGTGCTTCCACCATCTTTAACTGGGACGCATGTTTATGCCGAGTATTCTCTTACCTCTAACCAAGTGGTTCCAACTGTCACTGAAGCTATTGTAAACTACGCTACTCAGATTTCAGACTCCCATAACAGCATCACTATTGGTGCAAGCTGGAATTTTGAAGCTCAGTATGATGGTATGCATGTTATTCGTGCTGGTGTGTCTATTGATTCATGGAATCAGGATGAAGATGATGAGGTTGAGCTAAGACTGTATAAGAATGGGGTCTTCTATTGCGTCTTAGCTAGTCAGAAAACGTTTTTGCCCAAGGCATGGCATCTTCATCTTTATGAGTCTTATCCGCTGCTTATGGCGGTGGGTGACCAATTTAATGTTAGATTGTACAACAATACGTCGGAATCCCTAACTATTTTAGGTAATCCCTTGTATTCTCGTATTTCAATTGCTAGAGTAAAAGAGTAATCTTAATCCCTTGGGGAGGTTGTGAAATGTCTGAAACGGATATCGTTTTTCTTCCTAATCATAAAGCGGCTTTTGACGTCACTGTTAAGGGCGAAAACACCGGAATGGTCTACACCGGTAAGTTCGTAATTAGGCTGTTTCTTTCGCTAAAACAGCGTCAGTCGCTAGCCGTAGAATATTCAAGGAGAGACATAGGAAACGAGAAGGATGCTTTCATGAGTTCTATCGTTCAGTCGATCTGTGAATTGACTCATCACTGTGAGGAAACTCCAGATTGGTTTAAACCCGATAGAATTTGGGACTTGGTAGATCTTCAGCCTATAGTCGCTGTTCGAGAAAAACTAGAGGAAGCTCTTGAGATTCATGTCAAGGCGCTGAATCAGTAATAAGGAAAATGAGGAATGGCAAAAGAACTGACCGTAGTAGCTCAACTCAGGAAGTTAATGGAAGAGGGAGCCATTCCTCCAGGGATAGCAGAACCGGCTATCCGTTCTTTTCTCTCTATGTATCCTTTTTCTGGTACGGCGGATCTCCGTAAGCGCATTGCGCTTTTGGGTTCTAAGGAGAAGAAGGCTCTTGTTGAGAAGATTGCTGAACAAGAGCATAGTGCGAAAAGACGTGCAGTTAGAAGCCCTGAAACCGAACAGGTTATCAGGGAAACTATCAGCAAATTGAATGATATTTCTAGAATTGGATCTAAGAGTCGAATAACACAAGGTAATTTCGACTATCTGTCTGGTGAATTGCAGCGAGTAGCTGACGTAAGATCTACCTACAACCTTCAAGGTCCAGAAGCCACTCTTCATCAGAGGCTCCATAGCTTTTTGCAGAAAAGTGTATCGACTGTAGGCGAGGAATCAGCTTCAGTCTTTGAACATACCTATGCTCCTCCACAATATGACATGTCTCCGGCTTCTCTTGGGAAATTCTCTCAAGAGCAGCAGCGAATAAGAGACAAAGAAGAGACGCTCTTAGAGAAAGTAAGAGGGATTCCAGAGAGTAGACGTAGAGGAATTCAGGCTAAGTTCTCTAGGGCTTCATCGAAGTCCATATCCGCCTTCAGATACCAGCTAAGACAACAAGCCAGACGTCTTGGTGGGGAATTCTATGTAGATCCTAAAACTGGAAATGTGGTCCAGAATACTCCTCAACAGAGGCAGCAATTCGTTGCTCAGACCACGGCGCTGCTTGGGAGTGAAGAATTCCAGGGACTTGATCCTAGGACTCAACAAATGGTTGAGTCAGAAATTAATCCTTACGTAAATCAGGTTGGTCGGCGTGAGTTCAGACAGCAGCAGAAAGCTTTGTCAGAGAAAGTCGGTCGGGATTATGGAATTGCAACTCAAATGCGTCAGATTGGCGCTGGATATATGGGTGGTAAGCTTCTCAGCCCTCAGGAACAGCTGAGTGCGGCTCAAGGGCTTCGAGGAAACATCCAAACTAGATTAGCTGATAGCAGCGTTTCTGCACCGGAAAAGAAAGCACTAGAATCCCACTACTTTAGGGTTGAGGGGCTACTAGAGAAAATAGATAAGTCGATACTTGTTGAACAGCGAGAAACAAGAAATCAATACAGCAGAGCAGTAGAAAAAGCTGAGAAGCAACGTCCAATAGCTGCTTGGGCTGCTAAGAGGAATTTGCTAATTCCTTCTAAGCTACGAGAAGAGGAAGGCACGGAAACTAGGGAGGGCTTTGCTGGAAGACTGGGCTATGCTGGCGCTGTCGGAAAAGCTCTTACCAGTGTCGTTTCTGATATTTCCAAGATTATTGGCCAGTATTTGAAAGAAACAGTAGCTGCCGCAAGAAACTTGCCAGCTCAGGTTTCTGAACTACAGGCGCTTCCTCAGAGACGATTTATGGCAGCTGCGGGCGGTACTCCAGATGAGTATCTTCGTGTTGCTGGACAGACGCTATTCCCTGGTGCTCCAATGAATTTCATTGGTAGCGCAAATGCAAGGCTTAGAGCAGAAGAAGCCTCTAAGCAATATCTTGATACGGTAAAAAGGCAAGAGGCCGCTTCCGGTATTTCCACCATGGTTATGGGCGGTGCCGGTGCTCTGGGAATTGTTGGAGGAATAGCTACTGGAGGTATTCTTCCTTTAGCCGTAGGCGCTGCGGCATTGGCTGGTGCTGGAACTGGTGTTCTTGGAAACCGCTGGCTTAAGAGCTTTCTCCCTGGTATGCTCGGTAAAGAAGCTGAAACGAGTTACCAGCTAGAGCAATACATGTACGCAGATAAGATACAACAACAAGAAATTAATGCGAATCTGATGAAGAGCCGTGCTCTTGGCGGCTTGATGGAATATCAAGACGTCGTAAGAGACACCATGCTTAAGACTGGCGGTAAAGCTATTGACGTTTACACCAGAGGATACCCAGGTAGCTTACCGGACAGTACGCCCAATGCTGAACAAAATTGGATGCAGTTCTTAGACAATGTGCCTAAAAGCATACGGCTTGGTGTTAAGAATATACGCGGCACGTATGAAGGACCGCGCGATGAATACGATGCTGACATAAAAGAACGTATTCGTAAGAACTTGCAACAAGTCCCTCCTTCTGGTCTGGGTACCTCTCGGTTTGCCCAAGGACTAGGTATTGTCCCATATATGGACGAGTTAAAACGGCAGACCTATCTTCAAGCTGCATCGGATACTCAGAAATCAGTTGAATCTCGTGATACGTTCATGTCCCGTTCGCGAATGGCTGAAAGAGCAGAGATCAATTCGCTATATGCCCCCCTTAGGATGAAATCCGATCTAGCAGCGGTTTCTGGTCGTGCGGCTTCTTATGAAGAAAACCCTCTATGGTGGATGAACTACGGAATTTCCCCAGAAGAACTGACTAGAAATGTGGGTGGTCTCACACGCTTAATGCCATCAGGCATGTATAAGTATGAAGATATCGATCCAGCTACTGGACGATATGGTGCTGGGTTTTCTGGAAAGATGACCGACAGCTATCGTCGTATGTTTGAGATGGGATTTCTTGGTGTTGGAGATGTCGGACAGCTGCAAAGCAATTTCGCTTCTTTAGTAGGCGCTACTGGTGGCCAAGGATTCTTGCGAGATGACACCGGAGCTATTACCGGAAGAACTGACTCTGCTACAGGAACAACGGAAGCCTTGCGTGGCATCCTGACGCAGGCCATTAGAGCTGGTTTCGATTCATCGTTGACCGGCCAGAAGTTCGTACAAACCACTATTGCTCTTTCCCAATATACTCGTGACTCATCCGGAATGGCAAGGATGCTGGGTACTGTTTCCAGTGTGCTTGGTGGCAGAATGCCTGACATAGAAGTCGCAGCAAGAGGAATGACTGATCTGAAATCAGGTTGGTTCCAGAATCCCGCATTTGCTGGTCTGATGAGTACAGGGTTCTTTACGGAAGGTGTATTTAACCAGCCAGATTCTCCTTTACTTTCTTCGATAATAAGCGATCCATTTAAGGCTCAGGCTGGAGTATCTGCAATTGGTGATCTACTTGGTCGTTTAAAGAACGAGTCACCAGACAATTACAACGCAGTTGCTACACAATTTCTGCAAACAGCTAATCTTCCTCCTGAAGTCTCCCAGAGTATATTAAATACTCTAGGGAGAGGCGCAGATCTCACATCTCTTCTCGATTTGCAGAAGACTTACTCAATGCCCGGTCGATATACGAAGGCAATCCTAGGTACAGACGAAGAGTTCTCAAAAACTCGTGAGCAAATTAAGGGCGTACTATCTAAGGGTGGTGGCAAACGAACAGAAGCTGAGTTTATGAGTATCAGGGGGCTTCTTGGTGATTACATCAATAGAGCCATGATGTTCAAGGGAGTCGATTACGGACAAGCAGTCGTGATGGCGTCTTCTGCCCTTGGCCTTACTGGTGAGGGAGGCGGTATGACCCCCCTTCTTACTAGTGAAGATGTAAAAGCGATGGCTGGCCAAAAGGGAGTAGAAGAAAATTCCTGGGCCAGACGTGGACGAGTTAGTATGATGACGGCTATGATCGACACGCTGACTGGCGGTTCGGATGGGTTGAATCGCCCACTACGCGACGCTCTGACTACCCAGTATTTATCTAATCAGCAGATGGGTGTTTTTGGAGAGGGGGAAGCAGGGAAGCTGGAAGGAGCACGGTCCCTGCTTAGTGATTCTCTTCTTTCTAGATACTATGTTCCTAGTAAGAAGCAACTCAATATTCCAGGCGGTGGAACTTTTAAGATAGACCAGAGCAACGAAGCCGATTTGCGGGCGGTGCTTAGGGCTGTCGGCGTAGATGGATTGAACGCAAAGGGGGAGCGCGATGATGTTAAGATGCTCAGAACATTCCTTGAGAAAAACACTGTTATCGCAGAGTCTGTGAAACAGTTGACTCAATCTATGATGGAACAGCCGTATGGCCAGCCTGTGTACGTGACAAATGCTGAACAAATCGGTGCTTCCGCCGCAGCTTTTGCTAGAGCGTTCTCACTAACGCCTGAGACTAAGTCTAAAGTAGAACTGACACAACCGAAAAGAGATTAATAGGACGGTAATAAATGCCTTTTATTTCTAAAAACCATACAGGGCCAGTTCCAGTTGATACCAGGGCCGTCACCCATTCTATTGGTATGGTAATTTATCCCTGGCGATATCCTGATGTAGTTGAAGGCATTTCTCCCGACATAGAAAAAAGAAATAGAGAAGAATCTGATCCAATTTTCATTGGAGCGGCCACGGGAGTAGAGACTGATACTCCCAGCGGTATCATCCATATGAATATTGTTAAAAACAAGAACATCAGCAGCACCCTGATTGTCGATTTTAAAGGGACCGTCAACAGACAGGCGACTATTCCGGGCATTTGGGTCGTTGTTGTTTCGTCAGCCACTAGAAATGTTCGAGATATCGTTAGATCAGAAGGCATACCTGCGCTTTATGAGAAAGATGATGTCATCATTAGATTCATTGGACAAGTGCATTCAGTTAATGGATCGTTCTTTGCTGATGCCGATGGTAATCTGAGAAAAGTGTGTAAGGTCACTTTTAAGTGCTGGTCGAGTTTTCTCCATACTCCTGTTCGTTTCCATCCGTCTTCCATCTTTGCAAATCTAGAGGAAGCTGGAAATGCTCAGACCATTTCAACAGCACTGAGAAAAGTTTGGGAAGACGGTGAGGCCGTCAAGAACCTTATTTCTGAAGCCCACAATGTTTTCTACAAGCCATTCCTGCTTCTGTACCTGATTAACGGCTTATCCCTTATTTCTTCGGATACAGTTACTCAGATCGAAAAAGAATTGTCCATGAAAGCTAATAGCTTGGATATATTCGGAAAAGCCATCTCTAGGCTTCCCGTTATCCCCGCGACGCTGGTAAAGCATGTATTTAATAGCGAAGAGCAATATTCCGATGAATCTGTGTGGTCTAAGATTTTTGTTCGTCTTATTTCCGGAGTAGAGAAGTGGGATGTATTACGAACTAAAGGTCTATACGATGATGGAATAGATAAAGTGCTAGGCACTATTGGCAAACTAGCAGATAAGAGAATTCAGACAGACGAGTGGGTCTTGTCTGCTTCTAATGTGGTCAAGCGCCCAATCTCTTTTTTAATGACTAAGGAATTAATCACAGGCTCGTCGCTGGCTGAATTGTTGAAAACTGTGTGTGCAGATGCTGCGGCGTGTGAGTTCTACGCTGATATGTGGTTTTATCGTGCAGAGGACGGTAAGGTTAGACCGCAGCCCGTGATTGTAGTAAGAGATATGCCGTACTCGCTGAAGAAACTGGACAAAGGAACAGCAGCCTGGACCTATTATGACGATCTTCCTGCTCAAGTTCTCGATCCTTCTACGATCATCTCCATAAACCTCAAACAAGGTCTTGAGATGACTGCAAATCTGATATCTTTCAATCCCCGACTGCATACCTACGCCAGTATGTTGGAAAATGGTGAAATCATCAGATATGGGACAATGGCTTATTGGCAGAATCAGTCTAGATTTGGTGGAAAGTTGCTGGGGCAGTCGGTTTCGGATATCCTTACTTACGTCTATGCTGAGACAGGAAAAGTAAAATCGACTACGGTTCCTAAAAAAACAGTCTCTGACTATTTGAGAGATATCGGTAATATCCAGACGAAATTTGAGTCAGATAGAACCTATTCCTGGTTCTCGGAACTTCAGGCTAAGTACCAAGAATGGTATGCAGATAACTACAAATACTGTTCAGGTTCTATGTTGCTTAAAGATGCTAACTACCGTTTAACTGTTGGCCATAATATTGAGTTCAAGCTAGGTCCTGATAGTCCAATATACGTTGCTCACGTTGAGGCTGTAGATCAAAGATACACAGTAGTTGAGGGGGGCTGGGTAAAGAGTGATGTCTATGTCTATTTCAGCTTTTTGACTGCCAGAAATCCACTCGACCCGTCATCTTTGACTAGACTGCCGATAGGCATTGCTGGCGATTTATTTTCCTTAACTGTCGATGCTCTCAGGGAGTTTACTGATGCTTCGGAAAATCTCAATATTTCTAGTTACGCGGATGTCAGCCTGGGTAAGCTTTCTGAATCCTTAAAAAAGGACTTTAACGTTGAAAGTTTGGATTTCTCTAGATCTTCGGGTTTTCTAGCGAAAACAAGCACGTCCACTACTCCGAAGGTGATAAGAAGTCAGACAAACCCCTCTTCGCAAATTCAGAAAGACTTAGAGAATAATGCAGAAGAAGAGATTAAAAGATTCCTGACCAATATCGAATATGTTCAGTATTCGTCGTATAACGAGGAGCTTAAGGCTAAATACAAGGTCAGTTACGTCGCTCTCATCTCTTTGGCCATTAATCAAGCGATGAACTACTTCATGGTGACCAAAAGTTTACCAAGTAAAAGCACTGAATTAGCGGCTCAGGAGGCTCTGTATTCTCGAATTCGAGCACGATTCTCCTCTATGGTTAAAATGTCTGAGATAGAAAAAGACGCTAAACGACGCTTAGGACGGTAAGATTATGACTTTTGACAGTTGGATAGATACTCGCCCTAGTGGGGTAATCAATAGTATACTCTTTGGGGAAATCTTAAGCGGATATCCTCCGACTCATGAAGCCAACGTAAGTAGGAATCGGTGGGAATATGATGTCAAATGCATACTTCCTAGTGGTGAATACGGGGTCTTCTCCCGAGCCATTATTGCTGAAGGCTTTTCCGGCATTCTCGACTCTGTACAAAGAGTTGTGAATTGCAGTGGTGATTACTCCAGATCGGCTTTTAACCCCGACAATACGACACTTACGGGAACAATGACTAAGGGAAACCGATGTCTGGTAGCTTTTGTGGGTGGAAATACGAATTTTCCTGTAATTCTTGCCTTCATGCCTCACCCTTTGTCTGAAGTTACGGTAGATGACCCACAAGTGAAGCCGGAATACGAAGAAGATGGGATCGAATTTAATCCAGAAACTACTTATCCTTCATACAAGGCCAGATTCAATGGCGTAGAGCTGTATGTTAATGAAATTGGTGAGTTGAAGATTTCCCACCAAGGTCTACAGTCTATTACACAGAGTAGTGGCCCATTCACTCAAATAGAAATCGATCCACCGTCTCTTTCTGAGTTGGCTGAGATGTCCTTTTCTAGTGGAGGTGGGTTTTCCGTATATAGCTCAAACCACCAGTTTTTGATCTTGGATTCTATTTCTGGTTTTGTCCAGGTTGGAGATGGCAGCTCTTCTCTTAATTTGTACTCAAAGATAGATGGTTCTGATTCTTCGTTTTCTCTAGTAACGTCTGGCCAAGGAAATCTGTTTGCTGAAAAGGAATTGTTCATTACTTGTAACAATTCCATGTTTGTTGAAGTAGCAAATGATCTTACAGAAGTGATAAAGGGCGAGCAAACCACTAATATAACTAAGAAATACAACTTCACCGTGGGTGACGACTGGTTCGTTGATATCACAGGTAATATGGAACTAACCGTAGGCGGGGACTACACTGCCGATGTTAGCGGTAAGTCAGAGACAACGGCTTCTGGAAGCACTTTCCTAAGATTGGAGTCTGGTAAAGCTGCGTTGGGCAATAACTCGGTTGAATTAGTGGACATCGTTTACCAGATGCTACAGACGTTATCCACAACGACAGCGGCGGGATTTGGTGCTCCCATAAGCACTGTGGCTCAGTTCGGTCAGTTTGCGGCTCAGCTAATTGCTCTGAAGGAGTGAACGGTGGCTTTAGACAAAGACGATTTATCACAAGTGCTATGGGATTCTTTAGGTAAAACCACTGACAAAGATGGAAACCCTACTTCTCCTACACCTATCATGCAATCGTATGCTAACGGTATTATCAGTATGGTGAAAGCTGCGACAGTGGTCATACCCGCTGGCAGTGTCACAGGTAATGGAGTTCCCGTAAATCACACATCCCCCACCCCTGTACCTGGGTCTTTTGAGGATGGTGCAGCGGATAACGGCGTTATAGTCGGTATCGTGCCTACTACTCTCTATAGCATCTTTTTTCCTGAAGTATCTAAGGGTGTCGGTCCAGACCATATCGCGGTTGTCACTGGTGCGGTTACCAATTATTGCACGACTGTTGCGACCTACTTAACCACCAAGTCTCTTGTAAGCTTTGCGACCGGGAATGTTACGGGTGCCTGTACGGCTTTACAGCCAGTTCCACCGAATTTCCCTGGCGCTCCGGGGGCCTTGGTAGGGGGTACGGCTACCGGTGGCGTACTAAGCGGTTTAGACGGAGATGAATTGGCCGACCTCGTTAAAACCTCTATGGGTTTTACTGAGAATATGCCAGATATAAGACCCTTCCATAGAGCCTTATGCGGATATTTGCAGGATGAAACTAGTGTGGAGTTCTTAACGGGCACTATTCTCGGTACTTTCGGTGCCGCACTCTACCCGATACCTCTTGCCTCTGGAGCCGGAGCGGGTGGAATCATCACTTAGAACTTGCCGGAACTTCCAAATCCACGAGAACCTCTTTCAGTTTTCGACAATTCACTTTCACTACATTCGACCATAACCAGATTAGACGTATATGGATTGAATATTAGTTGGGCAATCTTCTCTCCGTGCTTAATACAGACCCCTTGTTTCCCTGCTTTCAGGATCAGTCCTATTACTCCTCGGTAGTCTGAGTCGATAGTGCGGCAGAGAACATCCAATCCCTGTTTCCCCAGAGAACTTCTGATGTCTAGAAGAGCCATGCAGTCAGTCGGGAAGTCGATTCTTACTCCAGAGCTAATCGCAACGACCTCATTGGGCTGTATGATGCACGTACCAGAATGGGGAGAATAGACGTCGCCATTCTTTAGGTCGGCGTACAGATCCCATCCACCGGCTTCTTGATAGGATCTTGTTGGCAGCTTTCCCGTAGGAGACACGCAAACGCCGACTTCCACTGTTATTCCGTGAACTAAGGCCGTCAATATACTGGCTCTTAGCTTAAGAGGCTCAGAAGGAGAACAGTGCATGTCTTCGATTCCCTCGATTATTGGTTTAGTTCCAGTGACCATATCCTTCTCCACAATAAAGCTCTTGACCAGACGCCAAATCTATTACCCCGTAATGCCTGGTCTGATGATGCACGGTAGGGGGGGTTGTTAATTTTAACCTTTTCTGCTTTTCTTGGCAATTAATTATGGCTTCTCTTAGATCACTAAACTCCAAGTAGAGATTACACCACCCCTCACCGGGTTCGAAAAGCTTGACTGAGAAATCATCGTTTCTGGTGTGCATTTACTAACCCCGTAATGAAGTCGTATATTACCGTGGTAGATTGCTCTAACCTACCGTTATAGTTGTAGACTACTCGTGCTTTGTCCATTTCTTTCACTTCTGCTAGAAGATTGAAGTAGCTTGCGTATTTATCAAAAACCTCTTTTCTGTATTCAAGGTCGCTGTCCTGGTGTGGAACATTGCCAGCCATTCCCTTGTTTCTGGCCTGTATTCTTTCTGTCAACTCCTCGAAACCGGAACTGATAAATATTGCATGGTCTACGTTAGGTATCAGGTGGGCTTGCTCTTTGATGTCAAGCCACTCTATGCGGTTATACGCAAGGAAACCAGAAAAACCTCGTTCTATCAGAATTAAGTCCCAGTCGCCGTGCTTCATACGTTCTTCGGCTCTTTTCATATTTGCGTGGTACAGAGTAAGAGCCGCTATTAGCCGTTGCTCTACTGTTGAATCCTTGGCTATTAGTTTGGTCCTAGCATTAAGTTCACCGGGACAATCAGGATTAGGGGTTGTGGTGACACAGTGATACAGGGCATACCCATTAGCCTTGAATCTAGAGATAAGGTGCTTTATTATTACGCTTTTCCCGCAACCGTCTGGTCCTTCTATTAAAAACTTCAGGGGTGCTATTGACATCGAAAATACCTCGCTTACAATTCAGCTTGGGTTTGGTACAGTAAGTAAAGTAGCACAGAAAAGAAGGAGTAGCAAACATGGCCGAAGGTATTGGTTCTATTTCTAAGTTGTACAAAGAAGCTCTATCTAAGAAGCAAGATAGCGAGAAGATTAAGGCAGAAGACTTTTACGAGCAATCAGTCTTTCCTTCTATCGAAAAGGCGGCTTCAGAAGGTGTGGCGCAAATTGCTTTCATTGTCCCTGAAGAGATGAGGCGGGCCGCGCTCAACCACCTCTTGCAAAAGGTCAGAAAAGAAGGCTTTTCTTGCACTCTATATAACGATAAGCTCTATATCTATGGTTGGGGGGATTCACCGCCGAAAGAGGCGGCTATGGCTCTAAGCCCCTTTCTTCTCGCAGCGAATCCTTTACTCAGGTTGTTCTACGACTAGCAGTAAAGGCACAGGAAGGCTCAGGCTAGGGGTGTTGCTTGGGCCATTCTTCTGTGTTACCATACCTATATAACCTACTGTTGAGAAGGGTGGTAACATCATGGATTTTAAAGAATTAGAAGAGAATAATGCTGCATTTCCTATCGTAGTTGTCGCGGATGCTCTCATTGATGACGCTTCCTTAGAGAAGGAAGTAATAAACTACACCGATATTGATAACTGGACTCTTCGTGTTTGGAATAGGGGCGAAGATGTCTGGTGCATTCTCGCTGGTGCTCCAGGTAACACTCTGCAATTCATTTATGGCAGTGTGCGTATATTTAAATCAGTCTCTCCCTCTGACTATCTATCAGTAGCCTCTACAGTGGAGGATCTTTGCGATAATCAGACCGCTTCTGAAATAGAACATGCCTATTACGGATTCATAAAGACTTTCAAGCTTCAGAAGGTTAACGCTGTTAAGAATTTCCTTAAAGACATGAAAGGGAAGAAATGAGCGAAGAGACACTCTGCGAAATAGTCAATCTTAATCCATTCATCAGAAGATTAGATCAAGCTATCTGGGCCATTATGGGCTACGAGATCACTAAGCACCTTCTACAGATCAGTATTAATCGAGAAAGATTCGTTCAGAGATGTGCTATCAAATGTTTCATTGATAAAAGAAAAGACGATAAACATGTCCAAATAATAAGAGAGGCTGCCACTAATCTTGAGCTGTTCAACTGCCTCCAACCTCCAATTGATCCTCAACCGGGAGACTATGCCTGACCGCCTGTTCTCTCCGTTGCAAGCAAAAAAAAGCCGGGTTTCCCCGGCTTTCTTTTTGTCTAAACCTTACGGTTTATTTCATACCATTTGTCGTCGATTCCTGGCCATAGGTCAGAACCTGTGGACGTGCAGATTGAACCGCTGTTCCAGCAATCTCTTGAACACGCTGTTGCGCTGTGTCCAGGTCCTTTCGTAGGCGGAAGGTCTCAGCCGTCATGGTCTCGTTAGCCTTCGTACTGATTTCCAGTTCTCTGGTAAGCAGCGCGAGATTGCTTTGGTAGTCCTTGGTGAGAAGCTTGACTTCCATTTCATGATCTCTCTTGAGTTCATTACGGGCCATGCCTACGACTTTGCCAGTCTCTTCCTTAAGACGGACATCGAAAGTTTCTGCTAGTTTCTTGTAGTAATCGAACTCAGACTCTTTCTCCTTAATCCCCTCTTCGCGTTGTCGGCACTCTTTTTCTTTGTTGCGTATCGAGGTATTGAGTTCGGAGATAAGCTCTTGCTTGTCCTCTTCCCAACGGGCGAGTTCTTTAGCTTTCAGTTGACTAAGCTCTGTAAGCATCTCGTTCAGGCGATGCTTACGAGTATTTTCCAGTTGAGTCATCAGGAAATCGTGTTCTTCGGTCTTGAGCTTCTTCTCTCTTGAAAGGTCGGTTTCAAGCTCAGATCTTTTAAGCCTGTGGTTGATTTCAAGTTGCCGAATTGCTTCTAGAATTGTTGCAAGTTCGGTAAGAGAACTGTCAATGTCCTGTAGCTCTGAAAGCTTTTCGCTGAGTTCTACACAGGCTCCCTGCAAATCGGAAAGCTCCGTGGTTTTGTCTATTAGCAGATTCTCTAGGGACGAAAAATAGTCAGAAATATCTAGTTTCGATTTAGACAGGTTATCCAGAATACCCTGCTTTGTCACGTTCCTCACTTTATCAGCGAAAACCTCTTTAGGGAATTCTTTCATAGAAATCTTTCCATCATCTTTTTCTTTTAAAGCCCGTTTTGCTTCAGTGAGTGCATCAAGAATTTCCTTCTTTGTGTTTTTCTCGTTGACAGCTTTGGCCATGTCTATCATCCTTACAAATGGGTATCTAACCCGAGTTAACTAACAACGAACTAAGTTCGTCCAACACAAATTGCAAGTTAGATTTGACCTTTACTACTGGTATGCTCTTCTTCCTAGATCGTGTGATGGCATCTAAAGTGCCCCTATTTCCTGGAAAAGCTATTACCAAATCTATTGGTTCAGAATCTAACATCTGCTGATTACGCTTTGGACCAGCACTCTTTCCGTGAGTGCTCCAGTCCGCAGCATATCCGTGAATGGCGATATCGTTCTCTCTGGCCCAGTAAGCTGCGATGGAATCAGCGCCTTTTGCTAGACCACAGACAACAATAAAATCGTCACCACAAATATTCTTAACGTGTTTTAACACTTTGTCAACTACGGAATGGTCGTTATAATCCCGACCGCCACATACTAGGATGTGCTTTTTCAAAACTCACAACCTCTTAATACTTTCAGAGAAAACCTTAAGCTCTGCAATTTCTCCAGCCTGAGCAGCAAGGGTTTTCTTCAAGTCGTTAATGTCTTTCCGAGCAGTCTGTAGCTCTCTCTGTAGGTTCGTGATTCGCTCACTAAGCCCTTTGTTTGCGACTAGCAAAGGCTCTAGGTTGACCTCTGCTGCCTGGGAAGTATTGAACACAGAGGCTAGAACGGTGTTCTCTACCTGGTCCATTAGCTCTGTTGTTATGTCCTGATCTTCAAGTTTTCCGATCAGCTCTTTTAGCCTTTCGTCACTGACTGCATTTAGAAAACGTACCCTGGCGCGTAGGACTTTAATCAACTTATTAATCATGGATCTTCTCCTAAGAATAGAACCACCCAAGAAGCCTTGAGTGGTTAAAGCAACGAAGTGATTGTACTTGCTACTGTAGCATAGCTATTTGAAAACCGCTAGCCTTAGTAGCTACCTTTATCCCGGCTATGGTAATATCGCTTCTCTCCGGAGAAGCCATCGTCTTGCCTTGTCGTATTGGTTTTACCAGAGTGGTCACCTTGGTCCATCACCTTCAGATTGAATCCAGCCCTGTTGCCATCCTTATGATCAACATGTTTACCAGATTCTTTATCTAAAGTTTGACCTGTTTTGGCTTCAGCTACAAGAGAATGCAGATATCTTCCGCGATGTGGACCTGAGGTGATTCGGTAGTATCCAGACTGCTTACGCACTCCGTAACCCTTTTCACCTTCCTTTGCCCATCGCCAGCTTCCGTCTTCACCTTGAATGACTTTACCAATGACCTTGGAGTTGTCTGAGCCTTCTCGTTTGGCCTTCGCTAGAGATTGAGCAGATGCGCCGCTAGCGACGTTAAGTCCCGCACCTGCTGCAAATTTTTTTAATGAAGCTAACTTAGAGATATGACGACCCTTCTTAGCCATGTCTTCCATGACCTTTAAGTCTTTGTAATATATCTCGTTTTCAGCTTGATGGTCTTTTATTATTTCTTTCCTAGTAGCAATATCAGGTGAGTGTTCTCGCTCTACCTTCATCCCTTCTTTCATAGCTGCCTTGGGTACTGCGCTATCTGGCGTACCGTCCCCATAGCCCCCCGGTAGCTTCTCCTTAGACTTCACAAGAGCATTGGTGTCTTTGTTGTCTTTAACTGGAGCAGCTTCTGGACGCTTCTTCATTCTTCCAAGCAGCTGCTTCATTCTTGCCTTAGGAGCTTGCCGTAGATCTTCTCGGGCGTGTACTGAGCCACTGCCTTCGTCTTCCTGATCCTCGTGCTCGTGTATGGTTTGCTCTGTACGAGCAGCCGCTTGAGCATCTCTCTTATCGAAATTGCTCTTAATCTCTTTAACGTAGTGTTTATGCTCAGCTACGAGATTCTTCAGCTTTTCCTTGTTAAGAGGACCTTCAGATACCTTAGAGTCATGAGCGCCTAAGCTCCCATCATTCTTATCAGGCTTGATCTCCGTAGGCTTAGACTTTCCAAGAGTCTGCTGTCTAGGATCTCTCTTTGGATCAGGCGTTGGCTTCGGCGTTGGAGTCGGGGTTGGGGTTCCTGGAACTGACTGAGACACTCTAGGAATAGGATGACGAGTAGTTTCGACTTCCTTCCCACAGCCTCCAGCACCACAGGCAAGAGCCGCAGCAGCTATCGCTCCCTTAATCTTGTCTCCGCCAGCCTTCTCTACTGGTTCTGGTCGTTTTTCCAGAGGTTGCGCCCCTGGAATCTTCTCTGCAAGTTTTTCAGAGAAGCTCCTATCTGATTGGCCTAAGCCCTTGAATAGCTTTTTTAGTCCACAAGGCATGATAAACCCTCTTGTGTATTAGAGTTACAGTTGTTATACTTAATCAATTATAGGGACTTTGTGCCATCAAGTGGGGCTATTTAGATGAAGTTAGATTTCAGCAGTATACCGGGTACGGTTGGGCAGTATAAAACAACGGAAATCATAGTAAGCGGCCCCAAGAAGGCAATAGAAGCCATTAAAAACAGGCTAACGCTTACCAACAAATCAGTATTAGGCGAACTTAAGCGGCTGAAAAGCTGCCGTATCTTCTCTCACCAACACGCAGCAAAAGTAAGGCAGAGGATTCAAGAGTTAGAAGGAACTGAAACAATAACATGTTACGGAGAACTCGATGATCCAACACGGCTTTCAATACCTCCAGGGTGTCATTACCTTTGCGAGACTATTGTCAATAATGCTCATCTTCTGTCTACTGTACATCCCTCTGATACCATTCAGCCTTATTGGCTTGGCTATGAAAGGTATTACCAGGAGGAGATTGTACAAGAACTTCTTAAATACAGGAGGGCAAGTATCCATGCGAGTGTAGGTTCAGGAAAGAGTCTTATCATTCAGATTCTTTGTCGTACCTTTGCCCGGATTGGTTGGAGAGTTTGCGTAATTGTCCCAAGCATTGAGCTACTTGCCCAAACAGCGAAGCCGCTTTTTGATGATAAGACCTTTACGGTGACCGTATTGGGTGGTGGCAAAAAGCCTGTATTAGGGAGACAGGTCCTAGTGACCACAGCCCAGAGTGCAGCTAGCGAAATAGATAAATACGATGTGGTTCTGATTGATGAGATGCAATACACCGCAGCCAAGACTTGGCAGGATCTCTGTGTTGCCTCTATCAACGCGAAGTGTGTTTATGGGCTAACAGGGACACCAAGAAGAGCCGATGGACTCACTGACCTCATATATGTCTTCAATGGTCCCATCGTATACAGGTACACGACCAAGAGAGCCACTGAGGAGGGCTTTTTAGCCCCTACAACGTACCTTCAGGTACCCATCCATATGCCAGTGAACCCCCGACGTGATATGCCCACACACAAGGAATATGAGCTTCTCTTCATGCATGAACTTTTTATGGATAAGGTAGTGGATCTGGTCACCAAAGCCAGGGCAAAGGGGCGACCTACTCTTGTTCTGTTCAAATACGTTTCAGTTGCAAAGGCATTGGCTAAACGGCTAGGTGTTGACGCCGCCCATGGCCAGTATCGTTTGCCGTTCTATCAGTTCAGAGATGGTAAGTGTGACTTATGCGTAGGAACTCCCAGCTTGCTTGGGACTGGCATTGATGTTAAGAGGATCTCTGCTCTTATCTATTGCGCTAGCTCAGCTTCTGAGATTGGGGTCTTACAGGCTTTTGGAAGAGCTAGGCGGATATGTGAAGGTAAGACTGATGCGGTGATTGTAGACTGCTTCCCAGCAATGGGCAAGTGGAAAGGGTATGCCGAGTACAGGAAGCAGTTAATGACGGCTATTGAGGAGGATTGAAGATCTTCTCGATAGTTCTAATGAAGACCTTTGCATCTCTCTCGGTAGAGAAGCCCGGAGTAACCTCCTTATCTTTCACAACAACTCTTACTCGGATAGATCCTGTCTGTTTGTGAGGAACCGGAGCCGAGATAAAGATGTCGCTACCCTTAGGGATAGAGACCGTTGAATCGAAATGATTGCCTCGCTTCCTTCTCTTCACAGTGACAGGGACCTCTTTGTCGATCTCAGGCTCTTTGATTGCCTGAGACATTAGGTGACGATGCTGCTCTCCCCAGACTGTTGCCCAACCATTTATCTTACCCTCAGTGTCTACTGTAGAGACTGAGAACAGACTATAGCTGTTATCAGGGTTCTTTTGGAACTGTCTAAGACAGAACGCATGAAAGGAGTTTCCTTTACCCGCCTTTGCCTTGAGAGTGACCTCAAGTACGCAGTTACTCGCAGGAGGATACTTGCTTATTAGCTGTCGAAGTCCTTCTGCCGTATAGATACGGAGAAGTTCATTGACGCCCGCCTTGCCCTTAATGAGCAGTTCGATGAAGGGGCGTCTGCTGACCGTATGGTCCGTACAGTAGCGAATGAACAAACCCTTATAGGCGACGTTCGTTAGCATAGAGTGCTTGCCCTGGTCAATGCCGGGATAGATGGAGTTGATAGTGAGGTCGTTTCTAACAGGTACATTAGCGAGTGTTTGCTGCATGGAACAATTCTCCTTCTTGCTACTTAGGTGTCTGCTTTGGTGACTTCTTATATATACAATAAGAGAATGAGTAATTCAAGCCGCTGAGTTAAAAAACTTCCGCACTATCTGTGCATGAATCTCAGCTATAGCTTGCTCCAAAACATGAGAAGGAGGCTTGTCAGGCAGAAAGGTGTTCTTCTTTGATATCTCGATTCTTTCGAGATTGTGGTCTATTAGGTCGCTTACTTCGCTGAAATCAAGGCGACCCAGTCGTATGAGCCTTAAATAATCAGCATTAGGGCGTGGGAAGGTGATGTGACCGGTGTCAAGAAGCTCAATACACTGCTCTCCAACACGGACAGCGTGCATCAGGGCTTTCCAGTCTTTTCCATCGAAGGTACTGTTCACTCTCTTGCCATACTGCGAGACGGCTTTTCTGAATATACGAGCAGCCTCTTTGACGGATGCGCCGAGTGGGACAGATCTTCCACAACACTCAAAGTATTCGACCATCACGTTGTTCGCCAGAGTTCTTACGAACGTTCTACAGAGCGTAGGGTAGGACGTTAGAAGACCTTCGTTCAACTCTTGCATAACTTCCTGTATATCAGGTGGGTTAGAATTCCACTGGCTGAAGAATTCCTGAGCAGCAAGCAGAGCCTCTAGCCTTTGGCCTTTATTTCCGTACTTTATCGCTTGAGTTTTGCAGTAGCCAACGAAAGCCCCACAGTCTTTGTTTATTAGAGAAGTCATCGTTTCGGATAATTCGGAGAAACGACTATCAACAATGAGACGCTGTTGAGCAGGCGCAAAGATCATATCGAAACAGGTCGTTTGACCTTCATAGAGCAGCTTCAGGAATTTGCTGATAGAGAAGAATTCCTCATCAACATCACCATTAGAGACGACGTGAGGAATCTTCTGTACGAGAATCTGTTTAGCAGTAGGAAAGAAGATCGTCTTAACATCGGTGTCTGATCCTTCGATGTTCGTCCCATAAAGATGACTACCAACTACACACTTAAAAACTATGTCTCTCATATCGACCTCTTATCGAGAAGCGGAGATTACAGCAGAGATAAGGTTGTGCTGTCTTCTAACAAATGAATCTCTACATTCGTCGATGGTCTTGATTAGTTCTTCTAGGGTGCCTATTTCTTGAACAATTTCTGCATTTCTGAGAGGCTTCTCCCATTTCCTAGATTTAAGATCTACTGTTATGAAAGCTCCATCTGCTTTTTTCTTAGCAACTTCAACTTCTTCTGTATTGGGGAAACCTACGATGTAGAACATACTTATTCCTGACTCCTATCTTCTTGTGTTCCAAGCTTGGCTATTACTAGGTAGAAAATTCCTATTAGTAGGAAGAGGCTTGTAGATTCTTGCTGATTCCATCCGGTAAGAAACGTTACCAGTCTAGCTAGAAGTATACATACTGACGAGTATAGAATCGCTGCTAGCAATACTGCCATGTGTCTGTTCTCCCTGTTGTGGTAACTTCCATACAACCCATTTAACACGATTTTGAGTGTCGGTTAAGGCTTTCAGAATAGCTTTTTCCGACAAAGGCCATGGGGTCTTAAGCAGGCCACTGTTTATCATGGGGGAGTGAATCTCAGTACCAGCGGGGTGAACAGAAGAAACAATATCAAGTAGTTCCAGAGCAGCTAGGTAAGTGGCATCTGCAATTTGTTCCTGTGAATCAGCTTTTCTTCCGAAGTGATAACTCGTGAATAGACATCCAACCTTCTTCTGAATTCCCATAAGTCTAGCTGTTCCGACTTTAGGACGGCAGAGGTTGCAGTAGTCCATGTAATCTCTAAGTGCATCAGGGTATCTGTTCGCAAACTCCACTGCAATGCCTCTTCCCCAGAGTCCAACGCAGTTGCAAGAATGTACTAGAACAGAATTCTCAGGGGCGTTCTTAAACAGGTCGCCGGTCTTTACTTCCAGAAGCATCATGCCCCCTACGCTATTAGAGTCGGGTTCAAATTAAGCAGTTCTTGCCAATTGTATACGACTTAAAAGGGAAACGCAAAGGCAATAGAACATTGCAATCACGCCCCCGCTTCGTCTATTAGCAGAACATCTCCTTGCCAATGATTCTGGTCAGTAACTGGCGTTGTCTGAAAATGTTCCTACGGCAACACCGTTGTATATACGCTTCGATATCACCATCGGATTTAAACTCATCCTCAGAATACCGCTTCATCTGCTCTATGGCTTTGTTCTTGGCCATAAGTGTGGATTCAATGGAAACTGCCCGTACAACAGAGCTTATATACTCCGTATCTACGCGGTCCCCTACTATGAAGTAGTCCCGTGGGTCTTTCCAGAACCTACGCCGCATGTACAGCATAAGATCCTCATTCTCCTTGGAACGATTCTTACTCCATTTGTAGAATTGCTTTAGGTATATCCTTACGTCTTTGGCCATCCGGTAGTAGTTACCAGGTTTGGTGAGCCATTTGATGATCTTTTGGGCGTACTTGGTTAGTACGATGTCCCCAAGTATCTCCCCTTCGGTTAGGATAGAAGCAAGAACAATATCGTCCGGCATGGTACTTCTGAGTAAGGAGACGATAGCATCCCTACCAGAACTCTGTATTACAGTCCGCGTCCGCTCTATAAGTGCAGCCTTGGCTTCTTCATCTGAAGATCTTCCATAACCTTCTTCTTCCACAACCGCTTCAACCTCCATTTGATACCCCTATATCTATTCATTATCGCGTCAATCTCTCGACGAGTCCTTCAACGAACTTCCGTGTGTCGTCATGAAGGATTATTTTGGCCTTGTTATCTGCATACCAG
>Ga0114918_10000445_pt1 | contig 35793 bp, 32 predicted proteins | sample LantaG_FD_87015 | JGI IMG/M metagenome (GOLD analysis project Ga0114918, IMG submission 87015) | Deep subsurface microbial communities from Baltic Sea to uncover new lineages of life (NeLLi) - Landsort_02402 metaG | ecosystem: Environmental > Aquatic > Marine > Oceanic > Sediment | place...
CGAAAAGAAAGTTGGGGCTCTTCTGTAGAGGTTTTGGGGGCTCTCGGGCTCTGGTTGCGCCTGTTCTTCGTTCCGACGGAAGATGACGAAGACGCTGGTGCTCCGGTCGCCGGCGTGAGACGCAGGGGAAGGAGCGAGCGAGCAGGGGCGTCGGGGCGAGAAAGGGATTGAAGGAGCAGCAGCTGTCGCTTGTGAGCTCGGACGAGTTTTCTTCTTCCTTCCCTCTTCTCCTCACACACAAAAACGACGCTCGTCGGAGCTCAGCGCATCGCCCCCTCTCGAGCTCCGCCTCCGCTGCCTCTCTGACACCAGCCGCACCCCGAAGCTGCTGTCGAAGGCCTGTAGAGGCCTCTTGAGGCGTCTCTGGCCCGTTTAAAAGCAAGCAAGAGAGGAAGAAGGAGCTTTAGAAGGCGAGGAGCGTCATCGGCGAAGGCCGTCGGCGCCACCGATCGACGCGCAAGCTCGAGGACGAGAGCTTGGGCGCCAGCGGCGCAGCAGCACCAGAAGCGCCTCTCCCGTCGTCGTCTCCTCCTCCTCCTCCGAAGCAGCAGGACGCCGAGCCCATGGAGGTCTCCGAGGGCGGTATCGAGGCCGATGCGGAGGACGGCGCGCCCACTGCGATCGCCGGCGACCTCTTTGCCGAAATGAAAGATGTCATCGTCGGCGTCGGCGAAGAAGAAGGGAAAGGAAAAGGAGAAGCGACGCCGACCTCCTCGTCTTCCCCTTCTTCTCCGCTGCCTCCCAGCCGCCGCTCGCCCGCCGCGCAGGCCGCCGCCGCCGCCGCCATCCGCCGCGCCGAGATCCGCCAAGCCGAGGACGCCGGCGCCTCCGCCCCGGCCCCCGCCTCCCTCAAGGGGGCGAGGCCGAAGGCGGAGGCGGCAAAGGGGAAGGCTCCGACTCCTTCCGCCGCCGTTCTCGCCGCCGTTCTCGCCGCCTCCGCCGTCCTCGCCGCGCCCGTGGCCCCCCCTCCGCCGCTCGACCCGCCCTCCCCGCCGCTGCAGCTCGACCGCTCCTGGCCCCCCCGAGACGCTGTCCTCGAAGTCGGGGGAGGGTCACGAGGAAAGGGAGAAGGAGAAGCGAACGCAAGCGCAAACGCTCTCGCTCTCACTGCTGCCGCTCCTGCTCCAACGACAAGCCTCCGCCGCCCGCGCGGGAGAGGCCTCCGCAATCTGGGCAACTCCTGCTTCCTTAACGCGTCGCTGCAGGCCCTGGCGCACACTCCGGCGCTGCAGAACGTCGCGAGGAGGTGCGTCGAGGCGCGGGGCACTCCTTCTTGTTCTTCTTCCGATTACATTCCCTGTGGCCCGCTGCCGCTCGGCCCGAGGAAGGCGGCGGCGGCGGCGGCATTGGCGGCGAAGGCGAAGGGAGAGGACAAAACAGCAACCGATGCCACCGAAGCCGGAGAAAACCCCGAGCCTGCTCCGCCCTGCCTCCACTGCGAGCTCTTCGAGACCCTCGCCTCGCTCTTCCCGACGCCCATTGAGCTCCCGAGAAACGTTGGCTCCGACCCCAGAGGCCCCGCCGCGGCGCCGACGCGGCTTTTCGGCGCCCTGCGGTCCCGTGTCTCCCGCACGCTGACCCCTGGCAGACAGGAGGACGCGCACGAGCTGGTGAGGACGCTGCTCGACGCCGCGGACAGGGACAGGAGGGAGGGGCTGGCGTCGGCGCTGCTGCTCGCTTCTTCGGCTTCGTCTTCTTCGTCTTCGTCTTCTCTTCCCCTCGCCGCCCCGCGCCGCAGGCTTCCCCCTCCGCCCCGATACGTCTCCGACGCCGACGCCGTCTTTGGCGGAGAGCTGCTGTCTCGCGTCACCTGCCTCTGCTGCGGTGGGGTCTCGGAGGCGAGGGAACCTTTTTTAGACCTGTCGCTGCCTCTGAGGGCTGCCCCGGCTTCGGCGACGGCCGCGGCCGCGGCCAGGGCCAAGGCGGAGGCCGCGGCGGCGAAAGGAGGAGAAGACAAGGAGGAGGAAGCTGCTTCCACTCTTTCTCCTCCCGCCGCCACCACCAGCACCACCAACCCCTTCCTGTTTCCTGCCCCCGCCGCTCCTCTTCCTCTCGCCGCCCCGCCGCCTCCTCTGCTGAGGACGGTGCCGCAGGCCCTCGCCGCCTGGGGCCTGCCGGAGCTGCTCGAGGGGGAAAACGCCTTCCGCTGCGAGGCCTCCGAGGAATGCAGGAGGCGAGGGTCGAGCCCTGCGCTCAAGCAGCTGGGCGTGTGCTCGCCGCCGGAGGCTCTGCTGCTGCACCTGCAGCGCTTCTCCTCGAACAGCAACGGCGGCGGAGGAGGTGGAAATGGAGGTGTTGGCGTCGGTTTCCCCCCGGCTCCGAACAACAAGATCAGTGCGCCGGTCAGGTACGCCCGCTGCCTGAAGCTGGAGGTGCTGACCCCCGTGGCGGAGGAGAAGGAGGAGGTGGAGCAGGGGGAGGCGGGGAAGGAAGATGACGACGACGACGACGACGACGACGACGACGACGACGACGACGACGACGACGACGACGACGACGACGACGACGACGACGACGAAAAGTTCTGCTTCTACAACCTCACCGCCGTCGTCGTCCACGCCGGGTTCTCGCAGCATAGCGGGCACTACTTCTCTTTCGTCAAGCCCGGACGCCTCGACGACGACGACGACGTTAGAGAAGAAGGAAAAGAAGGAAGAAGCGGCAAAGACGCCGGATTCTACTCCCCGCAGGAGGGCTGCTGGAAGTGCGCCGACGACGCCAACCTGTCCGTCTGCTCCGAGGCCGAGGCCCTGGGCGCCTCGAGGGGGGTCTACATGCTTTTTTACTCGAGGCGCGACGTCGCGAAAGAGGGGATGCCGACGGAGGCCGAGCTGGCTCCGAGGCCGGAGCACGGCGACGGCAGCGGCGGCGCCGCCGCTTTCGGGTTTAGCAGCAGCGGGTTCAACATCAATACCAGCGCTGCTCCTCCTGTGCCGCTGTGGAACGGCAACAGCAGCAGAATCGCCAATTACAATTACAACTTCAACAGAAACACCTACAATGGCGGCAGCAGCAGCAGCGCTTGGGACTTCAGCCGCGGCGGCGGAGTGGGGGGCTCTCCTCCTCTTTCTTTCAATTACTGGGGGGCGAACAACAACAACAGCGCCATCAACACCACCACCACTTACGACGGCGACAGAATCGCCACCCTGGACCTCAACATAGAGGGCGACGACGACGACCGCTGCGCCGCCGCGGCGCTCGCCAGGGGCGGGTACGGTGCCAGCGACGATGACGACGAAGAGGAGGTCGTCGTCGCTCCCTATGGGTACCGCTATGGCGGCGCCCGCTTCGGGACGCCCCAGAGGAGGAAAAAGGGCCTCATGAGGCCGCCTTCTCCGCCCTTCGGTTACAACGGCCACTCGGGTGGGATGCGCCGTGCCTTTGGTGTCGATGGGGACCGCGTCGGCGGCGGAGGCAACTCTTACCGCCGCGACGAGGAAGCGGCGGCGCCGACGCTGCCGCCGCGCTCGCGCTCGCCGCCGCCGCCGCGCCCCCTCCGCCGCCGCTCGGTCTCGAGGTCGCCCTCCCCTCCGGTCCGCCACCGCTACCAGGGACACTACGACCCTGGCAGTTGCCGCAGGAGCAACATTGTTAGCCGCCGCGTCGAAGTCGATGACGGCGACGACGAAGAAGGAGAGGTCGAGGAGGAAGGGGACTCCGGCGACGACGGCGGCGGCGCCGTCTCTCCTCCCTTCATCGGGCCACGGCTTCCGCCGCCGACCGTCACGGCGGACTTTGGGATGCCTGATGCTGAGGATGACGAAGGCGGGAACGCTGCTGCTGCTGTTGCCCGCGACGGACGCAAGGGAAACCAGAGCGCGCGCGGCGGCAGCGGAAGCGGCAGCGGCCGCTCGAGCGGCAACGGCGGCAAGCGCGGGCAGCGCGAGGAGGAGCCTTCGTCGCCCGTCCCCCTGCGCGAGATCGCCGGACGCCTGCATCAGCAGCAGACGAAGCAGCCGCAGGCGTCGAAAAAGCCGCGCTCCGGGGAGCTGCCGCTGCCGCCGCCGCCGCCGCCGCAGCAGCAGCAGCCTCAACAGCGACGCGCCTCCGCCGCTCCTCTGCCCGCCCCTCCGCAGAATCTCCAGACGTTCAGCCGCGTCTCGTCCTCCCACCGCAAGACCCCTGGCGTCGCGCCCGTGCGCAAGGTCCCCGGGACGGGTGTCGGGACGCCTCTGGGCTCTTCGGCGCTGGTGCAGAGGTCGCGCGGCGCGAGCCAAGTTGCCGCCGCCGCCGCTGCTGCCGCCGCTGCTGCTGCCGCTACTGCTGCCGCGCGCCAGAAACAGCAGAAAGACTTGCAGCAGCCTTCGAGATTCCAGGTGCAGCTGCGCATCCAGCGGGCGCAGGAGTCCAGGCAGCTGAACGCGCGGGATGCCGCGGAAGAGAAGGAGAGGGCGCGGGCGCGAGCGCGCGAGGAGGAGAGGAGGAGGCGGGGAGGGTAACTTTTTTTCCGATTTTGTTTTCTTTTCTTTTTCACCGACGAACTGAACCTGATTCTTCTCTTTTCCCTTTTTACATACACAGACACACACACACACACTCTTGTACTTGCCCTTCCTTCTGTGCCTTATTTAATGATATTTCCACCACCCCCCTTGTAGCCTTTTAAACAAAAATGCAAAAAAAAGAAAAAATGCAGCCTGAAATGAAAAAACGAAAAGAACGAAAACGAAAAAGTTAGAAAAGGAAAAACAACAACATTCGTTGGGTTTTCTTCTTCCACCTTCTCATCTTCACTCATCATCGCCATCCCCGGGCTCCCCGTCCTCCCTCACCGACCTCCGCAGCACCACCGCCGTCGCCCCGCCGCCGCCGTTGCAGATCGCCGCCACGCCCAGGGCGACGTTCCTAGCCGCCATCACGTGCGCCAACCTCACCACAGCCGCCGCGCCGGAAGCGCCGAGCGGGTGCCCTAACGCCACGGCGCCGCTCGCGACGTTGAACTTGGCCTCGACCTCCTCGCGGGAACCCAACCCAAGGGTCTTGGCGGTGGCCAAAACGACAGAAGCGAAGGCCTCGTTGACCTCCCAGAGGTCGACCTCTTTGACGTCTCTGACCCCGGCCCTCTTCAGCGCCGCTTTGGCCGCCTCGGCGGGCGCGAAGGGGAACCTCTCGGGCGGGAGCTGCGCGTCCGCGCAGGCGGCGACGTGCGCCAGCACGCGGGCGCCGCGCATCGCTGCCGCGGAGGACGAGCAGAGCACCAGGGCCGCGGCGCCGTCGGAGATCGGGGAGGCGTTTCCCGCCGTCGCCGTGCCCGCGGGCCCGAACGCCGGGGGCAGTTTCAGGAGCCTGGCCTCGTCCAGGCGAGCGGGGGCGTCGTCGAGGGAGACGAGGTCGAAGGAGTTGCCGTCTTTAGCTGCTTTCGATTTGGGGTCGCGGGGCACGAGGACGGGGGAGACCTCGGGGCCGTGCCAGGCATAGTACGACATCGAAGAGCTTTTGTTCTTTTTTCCTTCCTGCTCCTCCTTCTCCGCAGAGTGCGCCGCGGCCGCAGCCATGGCCTCCCCGGCTGCCCTCTTCGCCCTGGAGTGCGAGAGCAGCGCGTACCAGTCCTGGTCCTCTCGGGACACTCCGGCCTCGAGGGCGGCGGCGTCGGCGATCGAGCCCATGGAGCGGCTCGGCGGTGAATCTTTTTCTTTAACCTTTCCGTCGTTCCCATCGTTTCCTTCCCTTCCGCTCAACGCGCAGGTCAGCCCGTCGACCACCATCCCGTCCTCGATCTCCCCCAGGGAACCCAGCTTGACCCCCTTGCGAAGAGAACCGCTCTTGAGGTAGAACGGCGCGTTGCTCATCGACTCCATCCCTGCGGCGACTACGACCTCGGCCGAGCCCGTCGCGATGGAGGCGGCGGCCAGCGCCACCGCCTTCATCCCGGAGGCGCATACCTTGTTGACGGTGTAGGCGGGGACCGTGGGGGGCAGGCCCGCGAGGGCGGCCGCTTGGGTGGCGGGGGCCTTGAAAATAAGTTTTTTGTTTTTTGGAGGGAGAGATAGAAGAGAGAGAGAAGAGGTTGAGAGGTCGAGGTCGATGAAAGAAAGAAAGAGGAGAAATAAATATATTTAAAAAAAAGCAACCACGCACCTGCCCGAGCCCCGCCGAGAGCACGTTGCCCATGATGACCTCGTCGACGACGTCGAGGTCGCTGCTGCTACTGCCGTTGCCATTGCTGCTGGCGTTGCGGTTGCCGTTAACGGAGCAAGGAGGGCCCGCTGATGAAGCTCCTCCTCCTATCCTCGCCGCCCGGAGAGCCGCTGCGATCGCCTGCCCCCCCAGCTGCGTGGCCGAGAGCGAGGAGAGGGAGCCCAGGAGGCCCCCGATGGGCGTGCGGACGGCGCCGATGATGCAGACGTCTGTTGTTTGGCGTTGATGCGTTGAGAGGGAGAGAGGGGGGACGCGAAGTGAAAGGTCCTAGTCAGGGTCGAGTTTTTTCCCTTTCGATTTCGATTTTCGTTTTTTTCCTCGTCGCCGTCGAATCGACCTTCATCGCGCGGATTTCCACCTCCATCATTGAACCGCTATTCGCAATCTCTGACACGTTCGACATCGACCAAGACATCATTATCTTCACTCACCGACGAGCGGTGGGTTGTGCAGCGCGCTCAGGTCAGACTTGGCGCGCCTGGAGGCGCCGTTTCCGTTTCCGTTCGACGTCGACGTCACCATCGCCATCGAGTCCGCCATCATCGAAACAGAAGCTCCTCCTCGTCCTCCTCCTTCTACGCCGCTGCTGCTGCTTTCAATTCCTCCAAGACGGGAGACGAGAGAGAGGAGGCCTTGTCGATGCGCGAGAGAGGCCCAGCAGCGGCCTCTGACCAACATACAGGGGAGGAGAGAGAGCGAGCGAGAGAGAGAGTTGAAAGAGAACAAGTTTTTTTTTTTCCAGAAGCCGAAAAAATGAAGGACAATAAAATCGTCGAAATCAAAACAAACTTCTTCGGATCTTCTTGCGTTTATTTTTGGAAACAAAAGAGAGAGAGAGAGAGCGCCGTCAGCAAGCAGAAACGCCATGCCGACCACCACCACCCACGACCTCCTCTCCCTCCTCAACACGGCCCTAACGACGCTCTGTGCCATCCTCGCCTCCGCGATCCTGGTTTCGGCGATCCGACGAGCTGCGAGGAAGAATAAACTCTTGAAGCTTTTACCTCTCGCTCCGGGGTCGAAGGGATGGCTCGCGGGCCACGTCCCCTCCCTCCTGGCGCGTGACTTCCACTCCCTGATGTGCCGCTGGAGCGACGAGCTCCTCTGCGGAGGGGACTCCGGCTCCGGGGGCGGCGCGTTCGCCGTGGCGCTGCCGTTCGGGGACAGGGGCGTCGTCGTCACAGACCCGGCGGCAGTCGCGGCGGTGCTCGGCGCGAGGAGGCCCGGCGGCGGAGGACGAGCAGGAGACGAAAGGAGGCGTTCCTCCATCGCTCTTGCCGCAGCAGATACCGCCCTGCCCAAGTACTCGCCAGCCTACGGCGTGCTCGACTCCCTCTGGGGAGGCTCGCCCTCTGTCTTCACTTGTGCGAGGAGGACGGCCCGATGGCGGGCGGTGAGGAAAGGGGTGGCACCGGCCTTCTCGGTCGCGGCGGCGAGGGGGTGCGTCGGCGGGATCGCGGGCGCCGCCGCCGAGCTCTGCGACTCGTTACTGAGGCAGGGAGAGGTGGTAGCAGCTGCTGAGAAGGTGGGGAAGAGCGGAGGCGGTACAGGAGGAGAAGAAGGCCACCTCGAAGAAGAACAAGACCGCTCTCTCGTCGTCCTCTCCTCTTCCCGTTCCCCTTCCCCTTCTCCCTCCTCGTCTTCCGCTCCTCCTCCCCCGACTTTAACGATCACGGTCAACGCCGACGCCCTGGGGATGCGCCTGGCCTTATCTGCCGTCGGGAGGTCTACCCTGGGCCTCGACTTCGGCGCGACGCGAGCGGAGCAGAGGTGCGCCCCCGTGGCGGCCCTGGCGGTCGCGCTGCCAGAAGCCCAAGCCGCAATGGCCAACCCTCTGAGGCTCTTCTCTAAGGGCAGGACCGCGAGAAGGGCAGCAGCCGCGCGGAGCGAGTTCCGGGAAGCGGTTCTGAAAGCATCAAAGAGCCTGCGGGAGAAGGCGGCAGCAGCGGCAGAGGCAACGGCAGGAGCGGCAGCAGCAGGAGGGAGCAGCGGGAAGGAGAAGGCCGCCGCCGCCGCTGCCCTCCCGGCGGCGGCCTCGGCGCTCGCTTCAGTCCTCGACCCCTCTACGGGAAAGCCGCTCTCCGCCGCGGCCCTGGCTGCCGAGGTCGGTACGCTGGTCATGGGGGGATTTGAGACGACGGGCCACGTCCTGGCGTTCGCGCTGTTGAGGGTCGCCGCGTGCCCGCGGGCCCAGGAAGGGATCGAAAGGGAGCTGAGGGATGCAGGTCTTTTGTCGAGTTCTTCTTCTGCTGCTCTTCCTCCTCCTCCTTCTTCTTCTTCTTCTTCTTCTTCGGCTCCTTCACCTCCTCCTCGCCTGCCTTCTTCCGCCGACCTCAAGGCTCTCCCTTACCTGCTCGCCGTCGCCAAGGAGGCACTCAGGCTGCACCCAACCGTCCCGGGAGTCCCGAGGATGACATCGAAAGAAATCACGCTCCCTCTGAGCTCCTCCTCGAGTTCTTCTTCCGATTCTTGTTCTTCTTCTTCGAGGTCTCCTGGTTCTCCTTCTTCTCCTTCTTCGCGAAAGAACTCCGTCGTCATCCCGGCGGGCACCTTCGTCTACGCCCTGATGCGGCACGCGCAGAGAGCCGAGCTCGAGTGGGGCAGCGACGCGCTCGAGTTCAGGCCTGAGAGGTGGTTTGAGGCCGAGGAAGAGGAAGGAGAAGAAGCTGAAGTGGACGCGCAAGAGAAGAAAAGACGCCGCCGTCGCCCCTTTTACGCGCCGTTCTCTCTGGGCCCGAGGGATTGCGCAGGGAAGACGCTGGCGCTCGTGACGCTGCACGCGACCCTTGCCGAGGTCTGCTCGAGGTTTACCTTGGTCGAGGTCGAAGAGAGCTATGATAGAACAGTCGTCGAGAAGAAAACGAGTTCGTCTTGTTCTTCTTCTTCTTCTTCTCCTTCGGCTTTGATCGACCTCCCCGAGGAGATCGCGCTCACCGCTCACCCCTCTCGCCCTCTGCTCAAGCTCGTCCCCAGATGAGATTCAGTTCCTTTTTTTTTATTTTTGCATTTCTTGTTCGGTGTTAAAAAACAAATTCTTCTTCTGACCCTTCTCTCTCTTCCTTCTTTCTTTCTTCCCTTCTCTACGTGAGCGCCTTTTGGCCTCCACCTCCGAGCCTGATGAGGAGATCGTCGAACGCCTTGGCGGTGTTGGCCACAGACCTGCGGATCTTGCCCCGGAGCTCCGGGGGGAAGGGCGTCAGGAGTAGGTCGGCGAGGGCGTCGAGTGGCTAGTTGAGTTTTTTTTTTGTCGTTGTTGAAAAATGTGAGAGACCGATCTCTCATCGTCTCGCGTCCGCTCCTCTCCCGCTCCATGTCCCTCTCTCCCTCTTCCTCTCTCCATCCTCGACACTGGTAAAATCGCAGATCATATCCAAAACCACAAAACTCACCGTCCTCTCGCGCGCCCTCCACCCCCGCGCGTCGCCGTAGATGCGCCGCCCCTCGACCGGCGCGACCTTGGTCCTCCGCTCCTTGTCCGCCTCGTAGTTCGACTTGGCGCTGAGCGTGGAGCTCCGCTTCTTGGCGCGCGGGACGTAGACGCTGTCCAACTGGGGCGGGGGAGGGGCCATGACAGCTGCGAGAGTAAGAGCTAGTCTGAGAGCAGAGGAGAAGAAGAATCTTAGAAGAAGAAGAATCTTAGAAGAAGAATCTTAGAAGAAGAAGAATCTTAGAAGAAGAAGAAGTGAGACAGAGAGCACAGCGAGGTCGTCGTCGGCTCCTTCTCCGCTTGCTTGCTTCGTCTCTGATTTTTTCTTCCTCACTTTCTTTTCAACTGTTCTTTCAAAAGAAGCAAAACAGCGAACTCTTCTCCGTCTGATCCCCTTCCTCGGCTGCTTCTGCGACGATGGCTTCTATCTCCGCGTCGGCTCAGGTGCGTAGTTGAGGCAGGAGAGGGCGCGCAGTGCCAACGTTCGGAGCAGCAGATTGACGCTCGTCGCGTCGTCGCCGTCGCTCGTCGCTGGTCGTCGATTTTCCTTCTTCAACTCAACTCGCCTCTCTCTCTTCTCCCCATTCAATCTCAACCCTCTCCCCCACTCCAACTACAGGTTACGCACCCCGCGATGAGGGCCTCGCGGTCCGGTGAGTGCCTTGGCGTGCACGAAATCGTGATCAGAACGCCACAGAGGAGCCCAAAAGCCAGATGGCGACTCGACTTTTTCTTCTTCGTCTTTTTTCTTCGTCTCCTCTTCTTCTCTCTCGCTCGCTTCTTTCCTCCAAGCGTGTGGCTCCTCTTTGCTCACCCCATCACGCCCCCTGATTTTCATCTTTCCAACCCACTCCACAGGCCGCGCCGCCTCCCTGCCGGTCGTCTCGAAGATGGTGCGTCGACTGGGAGGAAGAGAAGAGGGTGGAAGAGGGAGAGGACCGGGACTTGGCGGCGCCGGAAAGGGAAGAGGAGATTGCGGCGCCGTCGTGGCCGTTCGTTTTTTTTTTCCGTTCTCCTTCTTCATCGCTGCAGAGTCGCTGCCGCTCGCTCGTCGTTGCTTCCTTTTCGTCTACCTCGACCTCTTGTCTTCCCTGTGCTGACCCCTCTCCCTCTCTCGCCTCCCCCTCGCCACACCTAAAAAAAACCGATTCCAGCCTCCTGCCTCATCCGTGACCCCGACCCGCCGCGCCGCCCTGGCCCCCACTCGCCGCTCCTCCTCTGCCGCGACCTCCAACACCTCCCCGGTCTCCAAAAACGCCCTCGCGCTCGCGCCGGCGCTCGACCTCGCGCCGCAGGTCTCCACTCTCTCCGACGCCGACCGCGCGGGCCTCGCCGAGGCCCTGGGCTACCGCACCATCGGCGCGGACCTCCCGGACAGCGTCTCGCTGACGGAGGTGATCAAGTCGATGCCGTCGTCGGTCTTCGACATCAACCCGCTCCGCGCGTGGGGCGCCGTCGCGACGACGATTGCAGCCGTCGCCTTCTCGGCCTTTTTGATCCAGAACTCGCCCTGGTACCTGCTGCCCCTCGCATGGGCCTTCGCAGGCACGGCCTGGACCGGAATGTTCGTCATCGGACACGACTGCGGCCACCGCTCCTTCTCGCACAACAAGCTGGTCGAAGACATCGTCGGCACGATCGCGTTCATGCCCTTGATCTACCCCTTCGAGCCCTGGAGGATCAAGCACAACCACCACCACGCGCACACCAACAAGCTGGTCGAGGACACCGCCTGGCACCCTGTCCCGAAATCCGACGTCGAGAAGTGGGGGCCGGTCCAGGGAGCTCTGTACAAGTTCTTCCTGGGCTCGCCCCTGAAGCTGTGGGCCTCTGTCGGGCACTGGGCCATCTGGCACTTCAACCTCGACCTCTACACCGAGAAGCAGAGGCCGCGCGTGCTGGTCTCGCTGGCGGCCTGCGCGCTGTTCGCGTTCGTCGGCATCCCGACGATCTGCCACCTCGGGGGAGGGATCGGCCACGGCGGGGTGACGGCCGTGCTCAAGCACTGGCTCGCCCCCTGGCTGGGCTACCACTTCTGGATGTCGACGTTCACGGTCGTGCACCACACAGCGCCGCACATCCCTTTCAAGCCCGCCGGGGAGTGGAACGCGGCCAAGGCGCAGCTGAGCGGGACGGTAAGAGGAGGAGATTTTTTTTTTTTTCGAGGTCGAAAAATCTCTTCGAAATCTCACCTTTTGTCTTTCTCTTTCTCTTTCTTTCCCTCCTCGTCTCTCATCACCACCACCAACAGGTCCACTGCGACTACCCCGCCCTCGTCGAGTTCCTCTGCCACGACATCAACGTCCACGTCCCGCACCACGTCTCGTCCAAGATCCCGTGGTACAACCTGCGCGCCGCGACCGCCTCGCTGCGCTCCAACTGGGGGAAGTGAGTGGATTTTTTAGTTAGCTTTTTTTTTTTTTTGCTCGCTCGGGAAGGAAAAAAAAAACGACTCTCACAAAACCTCCTTCTTTCTTTAAAAAAAAAAACAAAATCAACAAAACAGGTACATGACCGAAGGCTCCTGGAACTGGCGGATGATGAAGTCGATTTTCACCGAGTGCCACGTCTACGACGAGCAGCGCAACTACGCCGCCTTCGACGACGGCGACGAGGAGGCGTTCTTCGCGATGCAGAGGAAGCTGCTGCCTGAGACTATGTGAGGAAAGAGAAAAAACCGAGTCGAGCGAGAGAGAGCTATTCTTCTTTTCCTCCCCTCTTCTCGCGCTCTCTTCTTCTCCGCGCTCTTTTCATTTTTCAATTAATGATTCCAATTGGTTGGTTTTTAGTTTTCCATTTTTTTACACACAACAACAAGAGAGAGAGAGAGAGAGAGAGAGAGAGAGAGAGAGAGAGAGAGAGAGAGAGAGACCCCCTTTTTCCGTTGTTCTTTCAAACATTTCTTTCTTTCTTTCGTTCGCGGGTTTTTTGAAAAACAAAAAGACAAAAAAGACAAAAAAAGAAGACGCGCGCGCTTTCTCTTCCCCGTCTCTCTCCCTCCCTCTGCTTCTCTCACTTCACTTCTCCACGAGCTGGTTCAGGAACTGGTCCACGAGGAACCGCCCCTGCGACGCGACCTCCACGGCCTGCGTGCTCCTGACGTACCTCCCACGCTCGAGCCGGTACCGCAGCACCAGCCTGCGGACCACGTAGGTCCTCTCGTCGATCTCGATGCGGTCGCCGTTGTGGGTGTCGGCGGGCAGGTCGTGGAGGCCCAGGGAGCGCGGCGGCGGGGTCTCGAGGAGGACCTCGAAGAGGCCTGCAGGTGGGGGGTTGAGGAGGTTGAGGAGGTTGAGGAGGAGGAGGTTGAGGTGGAAGAAGAAGAAGAAAAACGGAAGAAGAAAATATCATCGAGAGGAAGAGCCTCGCTTGCTGCGACTCACCTGGCCTCTTTTTCCTCCTCCCTCCTCCGGAAAGGGACCCTCCGTTGCTGCTGCCGCCGTTGTGGGGAGGAGGGGGCTGGTTGTTGCCCGACGATGAAGTAGAAGCGAGGGACACGATCGGCATCGATGAGCGTCGTCGTCGCCAATCCTTCGACAAACAAGTTCCTCCGTTTGCTCGGCTTCGGGGGGGCGCAATGGCGGCGGCTAGCGCTGAAGTGGAAGGCAGCGCTGTGCCCGTGAGACCTCGCATTTGAAGGCAGAGGGCCTCGAAAGAGAGAGAGGGCAAGAGAGCGTGGTCAGAGCAAGAGCGTGGCGAAAGAGGAAGAAGGACGAGGGCTTTTTTTTTGAAAAGTGAGTTTTTTTCCTCCTTCGACGACAATTTTTTTTTCACTCTTCGTTCGTCGCCGCTGCTGCTTCTCTCTTTCTCTTGCGGCGGCGCTCCCTCTCCCTCTCCACATCCGCCTCTGTTTCTCTCAGCTTCAGCGACTGCTCGAGGGACACCATCATGAACGCGGTCACGCTCCTCGAGAACGTGGCCGCGGAGCTGCAGGTGCGAGCACTGAGAGCGGAAAGTGAATTGGACGGAGAAAAATAAATGTCGATCGATTGACCGCCGCCGTCACTCTCTCGCTTCAACCTCCTCCCTCCCTCTCTCACCCCCATTTCTTCCCGCGAACTCCACCCCATCCCCAAAATAACAGAACCCCACCACCCGCTCCACGGCAGAGGCTGCCCTCCTGGCCTTCCGAGCCTCCCCGGGGTGCCTCGAGGGGGCGCGAGCCGTCCTCGACTCCACAGCACCCGTCGCCTCTGCCGGGGCCAGATTCCAAGCAGCCTTGGCCCTACGAGGGGCCGTGCTGTCGAGGTGGAACGAGCTGAGCCCGGCCACCGTGGACGCCCTGCGCCGCTACCTGCTCGACAGGCTGCTGCAGACAGATAGCAACAGCAGCGCAAATGGAGGAGCGAATGCAACTCCTTCGACCTCTTCCTCTTCCTCGGCCGACGCTGCGGGAGAGCGCCTCGTGCGCACGCAGCTGCTGGCGGCTCACGCCTGCATCCTCAAGCGCGCCTGGGGATGGGCCAGCTGGACCGACGCCGACCGAGGCGCCGCCCTGGCCGAGCTCGAGGCCGCTGCTGCGGGGGGCGCCGGCGCCAGGGCGGCAGCGGTCGCGCTGAGCTCTCTTGAAGCTGTTGTCTCAGAGTTCGCTCCGGCCACTGCCAGCCCCTTGGGTCAGCCGTGGGAGTACCACGAGCTCTGCCGGGCCTCGCTGCAGAGGGAGTGGCTGCCCCGGCTGTGTCAGCTGGCGATCGGGGCGTCGGCGGCAGCTGCGGGGGCCGCAGTTGGAAACGAAGGAAACCCTTCTCTCGCCGACCTCGATGCGGCCGCGGCGGCAGACGCCGCTCTCTCCCTGGCTTCGACGATCCTGTCTTGGGACTTCTACGGCCTCGGCAGCGGTAGCAATGGCGGAGGTAACCCCGCCAACGGCGGTGGAGGAGGAGAAGCCCCCGCGATCGTGCAGGTGAGCCCCACGAAGGAGTTCCGGGACCTCCTGCTCCGCTCTCCGGCCGTGGCCTCCCTCCTCGCCGCCCTGCCGCGGCTGCAGGCCGCCGCTCGGGCTTCCGTCGAAACCAAGAGCAGCCCGGGAAGCCAGCTCGCTTCGAGGCTCTTCGCGAGCGCGAGGCAGCTCGTGGTCCTCCTGTGCGGGCTCGACGGCCCGGCGATCTTCTCCCCGACCGTGGTGCGAAAGCTGAACACCGGGAACAACGGGAACGGGGTCGGAAACGGCGAAGCGGACGCCGCCGACCTCGAGGAGCGGCGGGCGAGGCGGGAGCACTCTTCCTCGATGCTCCGCGCGGTTCTCCCCTGGGCCTGGCCCCCTCTCGAGGCCGCCCGCGCCGCGCAGAACTTCGACAACGACGGCGCCGAGCTTGCGGACGCCGCCAGGGCGCTCGGGGCGCTGGCTGCGGCGCAGGGGGCCTCGGTGCTTTCTGAAGTTCCGGTCGAGGTTTCGACCTCGACGAGCGCGGCGGCTCCGGCGGCAACAGCAACTGTCAGCGGCCTCTCTGCGTTCGCCGAGCTCGCCGTCGCCTGCCTCTCCACGGGCGGGTCCGACGGCGACGCGGACGGCGGCGGAGGCCCCGCCGGGGACGCTTCGGCGGTGCTGCTCGACGGGCTCTGGGACGCGCTGTCGAAGGCCGAGGAGGGGCTGGAGCAGGCGAGGATGCTCTCTCGGATGGCCGCCCAATACGGAAACAGCAACGGAAACAGCAACGGAAACGGAAACGGAAACGGAAACACTTCCTCCGTTGCTCCTGCCCCCGCGCGCAACGAGGGCCTCCCCACGCCTCTCCCCGCCGCCGTCGTCGAGCCCTGCGCCCGCGTGTTCTCGGCTCTGGTCTCCGCGGAGCTCGCCTCCGCCGCCGCCGGCGCGACGGAGGACGAGGACGAGGGCGAGGCTACGGCGGCGGCGGCAGAGGAGGGAGCGGAAGGAGGCGACGGAGGAGACTCCGGCGCGGCGCACAAGACCTCCCGCGCCGCCGCCATCGCCCACGCCTCCACAACATCCAACTGCACCTTACTGTCCCGGACCCTCGCGGCGGTGAGAGCGGAACTGGCGAGGGCCTCCGCGAGCGGGACGGACCCCTCGGTGCCGCTCGAGCAGCTCGTGTGGCTGACGAGGACGAGCGCCGCCGTGCTCGCCGAGGCCCCCGACGACGGGGAGCCTTCCCTGAGGCCTCGGATCACAGAGGCGAGCTTCCTGGCTGCAGAAAGCAATGGAGAGGACCCGGCGCTGGGCCTGAGCTCGGCGCTGCTGGAGGTGGCGGCCTTTGTCGGGAGTGGCGTCGGCGGCAGCGTTGCATCAAACTCTCAGCCTCAACCTCCGCCTCCCCCTTGCTCCCCGCGCCTGCTCGAAGCTCTGTCGCTCTCCCTCGCCCGATGGGCAGCCACTTTCTTGCTGCCTGACCTCTCGGAGCAGCAGAAGCTCCACGAATGGAAGCGCAAGCCCTTCTCTCCCGGTCTTATCTCCGCGTTCGGGGGCACCGAGCTCGGAGGTCAGGGAGAGGCGACGCTCGCGGGGCTCGCCCGCCTCGCCGTCTCGTGGCTCGCTTCGACGCCAGGGGAGACCGACCTGCACTCGGCCGTCGCCAAGCGCCTGCTCCCGGCCCTGGAGAGGAGGCGGGAGGCGTCCGCGGCGCTGCTGGTCAAGGGGGTCTCCCCGGAGTGGAGCGCGCTGGCGGAGGCGTTTTCGTTCCAAGGAGGGAATGGAAATGGAGCAGCAGGAGCAGGAAGCCAAGCTCCTCCTCCTCAGCTCGCGCCGGTTCTCGAATCGCTCGCCGAGCCACTACTCCGCGACCTCGGCGCCGCGCTGGCCCGCGCCGCTTCGGGGGCCCCGAGCGCGGTCTCCGCCAGCGCCTTCGTGGCCAGGCTCGCCGGGGGGCCCACCTCCAAGCTCGCGCTCCTGGCCGCCGAAACAGCAGGAGCAACAACGGGAGCAGGAGCGAACAATCAAACGTCCGCGGCGGCCCCGCGTGTGCTCCGAGCTGCAGAGGCCTGGCGAGGCCTCATCAGGGGCTGCCCCTTGCGAGCACGCCCTGCCCTCGCTGCTTCTTTTGGAAACGGCGCCGCCGCTCCGCTGGCCCAGCTCGCTTCAACTTTCCGCGGGGCCGGCAACCCGCGAGTCGCCAAGGCGCTGCTGCGGCTGACGGCAGACGCCGTCGACTCGCTGGCGCCGCACGCGCCGACTCCCGCCGACGGCGCCGCGCTCGCCAGGTGGGCTCTCTCGATCGCCAGGGCGCACGCCGCGTCTCGGGCCGGGTTCGTGGCCGTGGCGGCCTCTGCCAGGCTGCGCGAGGCAGAGGCGGACGACAGGGAAAGAGAGCTGAGGGCGCTGGTCAAGCTCGTGGCGAGGCTCGCGTCGAGAGCGGCCGTTGCCGACAGCGTTGTTTTGGAAACAACAGCTGCTTCCTCCTCGGAAAGCGAAGAAGACGCTTCCCTCTCGGTCTTCTCTGCGTTCGAGGCCCTTCTCCCCCTGGTCACCCCGGAGGCTTTGTCATACCCAAAGCTAGCCCAGGCTTACTATGGATTGCTGGGTGACGTGCTGGAGACCTGGCCCGAGAGAGTGCCGACTCTTCCGGCCGAGCTGGGGTCCGCTCTGCTGACGTCGCTCGACGCCGGAGCTGCCTCGAGCGACCACAAGAGCGCCGGGCCCTGCTTGGAAGCTCTCGGATCGTTAGCTCGCTGGGCAGCCTCCAACGCGACAGTCCAAGGTCCCACGGCCCAGGGAGCGCAGCAGCTGGGCTCGGCCTTGGCCAGCAGGTTTGTGGGCCCCCTGCTGTCGAGGCTGCTGCTCGACGGCAGCACCGGAGGCAACGGCCTGAGCTCGGGCCTGTCGGCGACGGTGAGCAGGCAGGCCACAGATGCCGGCGCCGACGCTCTGCTTCCGCTGGCCTCTGCTGCGCCCCTGGCGTGGAGGGAGGCGTGCGACGCGCTGGTGGCGTCGGTGGCCGCGTCGAGCGGCGAGGGGGGCGAGGGGCAGCGCGCGGAGAGGCTGCGGGCGGCGCTGGCGGCGCTCGAGGCCGGCGCTCGCCCGGACGAGAGCGTTGTTGCCGGGGCTTCCGCCGGCGCTTCCGCCGGCGCTTCCTCCGCCGTCACTCCGAGCGGGCGCGCCGTGGTGAGCTCGCGCGTGGTGCAGGAGCGGGCCGTCAAGCGCAAGTTCAGGGCGGCGATGGCGCGGTTCGTGGCCGACGCGCGCGGGATCGTGAGGACCTGTTGAAGGAGGAGGAGGTTGAGGTTGAAGAAGAAGGGAGAAGACCAGAAAAAAAAACGAAAAAAAAAACAGAAAGAAAACGAAAGAAAAGAAAAATTCAGAAATCGATCTCGCTTTGAAAAAAGAAATTAAACAGAGCGCGTCCCTCCTGTTCTCTTTCCCCTCAACGCGAGGTCTCTCTCGATGGCCCTCTCGCTCGACGTGAGGGCTCTCGCCCGCGCCGCACGCTCCCGTAAAGAGGAGGCAGCAGCCGGGGACGACGCCGACAAGGAGAGGGAGAGGGCGACCGCCATCACCATCGATCGCGCCAATCGAGCGGCGGCAGCGATAGCCGAGAGAGCGAAAGGAGGAGGAGGAAACTCGACCTCCTCCTCCGTCGTCCTCGCCGCCGACATCCTCGACGGCGTCCGCTACTGGCCCGAATTCCTCGCCGAGGAGGAGGAGGCATGCCTGGTCGACGCCATCGACGTTGTCGCCGAGGGGAGGTGGGTCGGGGGCGAGAGCGACGACAGGTTTTCTGGCAGCTGCTGTTGCCCCTCTTCGACCTCGACGACAGCGACGACAGCGACCTCGACCTCGACAGCCCTCCCCGGCCGACGCCGCCGCGCCAACTTCGGAGGCTCCCCCTCCTACCTGTCTTCCTCGGAACCTCTGCCGCCTTTCCTGCAGAGCCTCTGCTTGGCGCTTACGAGCGCCGGAGCGTTTTCCGAAACGCAGCCGGCAAACCACGTTCTGATCAACGATTACGGTTCGGGCGCGGGTTTGCCGAGGCACAGGGACGGCCCCCTCTACGAGGCTTCGGCGACGATCACGCTCTGCGGGTCCGCCGCGCTGGAGCTGCACCGGATAGAAGAAGTTGAAGAAGCGAAAGAGTCGGGAAAGAAAAACAACAACAAAAAGGCTTCTTCCATTCAGCTGCTGCTCCGCCCGCGGGCAGCTCTCTCCCTGCGAACAGAGAGCTATGAGCGGTGGGAGCACGGCGTGCCCGCCGTCGACGTGGATCGCATCCGAATAGAATGCGCCAACCGCCTCGAGGCCGGAGTGGAGGTCGGCGAGGAGGTCGCTCGGGCGCCGAGGAGGATGAGTTTGGTGTTTGTGAACAAGAGAAAGGTCTGATTGTGATTGTAGAGCGAAACAGACAGTGGAAGGAAATTGATGGAAGGACTGCGCGAACCTGTGCGTGTGTGGGCAATTACAAATAATGAAAAAGAGATCAGGAGCGGTAGTGAAATTGAGGCACCGGAATTGTGTTTTTTCTTTCTTTCTTTCTGTTTTTTTTTTTTTTTCCTGCAGAGGTCGAGGCGGCAACGCCTTTTCTCCCTCTCCTCTTTCTTCCTGTGCCGTTTTTTGTTTTCTTCAAGGGCGCAACGCTGTTTTCTTTTATTCTGCTCAAAAGGGGGGGGCAAGGATGGGTACAAAGGCAACTGTCAAAGCGGGGGGAGGTGTTGGTTTTTATTTTATCAAGGCACAAAAGAAGCAAAAGAAAGCAAGAAAAAAACATTTTTTCAGACTCGGGGGATCAAGCCGTGCAGGTGCGACCTCACTAGTCCGCTCCCTCCTCCGCCTCCGCCTCCTCCCCCGCGGCGGTCCTCGTCGTCATCATCCTCTTCGTCTTCCTCCTCGTCGTCTCTCGGAGGGGAGACGCCCATAAGCGGTCGCATGGATGCTGGGGAAGGGGGGCTCGCGCTTAGACCTCCTCCTCCTCCGCCTCCTCCTCCTCCTCTGGCGCCTCCGGCGGCGGCGGCGGCGGCAGAGGCGGCGCGCGCCCTCGCCGCGGCCTCGCTCTCCGCCGCGGCCGAGATGGCGGCAACGCGCGCCTGGAGCTGGCGCAGCTGGGCCCGGGCCGTGGGCACGGGGTTCCTGCCGAAGCGCTCCGCCGCGGCCGCCGCGGCCGCGGCGGCCGCCGCAGCGGAGGAGGAGGGGGAGGAAGCAGCAGCAAGGGCGGCAGCAGCGGAGATCGAGCGAACGGCGAAAACACCTCCACCACCTCCGCTAGCCTCGACCATCGGCGAAACTCCGGCTCCGAACGCCTCTCTGTCCATCTCGCACTCGTCGTCGTCCGAGGGCGCGTCCCCTTCAATGCCCTCGACCTTATCCACAATGGCAGCGCGCTCCAAGATGGTCCTCCCGACTTTGTAAGCCTGCGACGAGTCGCTCGCCGAAACGTAGAGCCACCCGATGGGGCCCGCCTGACACAGGTTGCAGAAGGCGTCCCTGACGATGTGGGCCCCCGTCGTCATCAGGCGGGCGGTCTCTTCGCCCAGGGAGATGTTGGCAACCTCGTCGAAGAGGTAGGCGCGGCCGGAGCGGGCGTGGAAGGACTGGATGGAGAGTTGGAAAGGGAGATGCGGTTTTTCCGGTCCGTCGGGGTTGAGAAATGAGGAGAGCTTGGTCGTCGCATGTCGAGCGTCGCGACTCATGCCGTTTGTTGCTCTCGCTCGTCAAAAAAAAAAAAAAACCCTCACTCGTCCTTTCGCTCTCTCCTCCCCTTCTCATCCACGCCCTCTCCCTCAGATCAAACCCCACCAGGACGCACCTTGCTGACGAGGCTCTCGGCTGGAGCCAGAGAGGCGCCGCAGCTCGCGCAGCAGTAGACCCTGGGGCTGTCGAAATCGAGAACGAAGAGGCGACCCATTTTCCGTTTTCTTCCTCGTCCGACGACGTTTGGCTTGATGGGGACGAAAAAGAAGAAAAAATGCTACTTTTTGTATCGCTGTCGCCGCGGAGCCTGCGGTGCACTTTCGAGCGGCTTCTCTGCGGCGATGGGGTCTTCTCGATGTCGAAGTCCCCCTGCGAGTGAGAGAGAGAGACGGTCGAGAGGACGGAGAGAGAGCGGTGGAGCGTTTTCGGAACAGCGCAGAAGAGAGAGAGAAAGCGCGAGCCAAGAAAGACGAAGTGAGCGAGAGGGCGAAGAAAAACGACCTCGACCGACGACGGAAATTTCCGCACACACTTTTTTTTCCTTTCCAATTTCGATCCACATCTCCTCGCGTCTCCATCCCTCCCTCCCCTGCTCCACTCTCTCCTTTCTCCCATCGTCTTCGCTCCTCCTCCTCCCTCCTCATCAACGCATGGTGCACTGGAGCGTCCTCCCGCTCGCGATCGTCGGGACCGTCGCCTTCTCGCTCTGGATCGCGACCTGCTGCTTCGGGGAAGAAAAACTGCGGGCGCTGCTTGGCCGCCGGTCGGCGGAGACCGCCGCGGCGGACAACTTGGCACTGCCCGGGAGGGGCGCGGACAGGCCCACGAGCGACCTGCTGGCCGATCTGGAGAGGTCTTGAGAGGAAGAGACGAAGAAGGAGGAAGAAAAGAGGAGGTAGAAGGGTGGTCCCCTCCCGGGCAGGAGTGAGGGAAGAAGGAGAAACCAAACAAACAAACAACAACAACAAAAATGCTGGTCGTCGCCCTCGTCTCCGGGGGCAAGGACTCCTGCCACGCCCTGGGCCTCGCGATGCAGCGCGGCCACCAAATCGCGTGCTTAGCGAACTTGGCCCCCCCACGCGAAGTGATGGACGTGGCGGCGAAGAGGAGGGAAGAAGAGATAGCAGAGGGGGAAGAAAACGAAAAAGAAGGGAAAGGAAAAGACGAAAAAGGCGAAACTGAAACAGAAGACGTCAACTCGCACTGTTTTCAGACGGTCGGCGCCCTCGCCGTCGACGCCCTGGCCGCCGCCACGGGCCTTCCCTTGGTCCGGAGGCACCTCTCTTCTTCCCCGTCGAAGAGCAGAGGCCTCGACTACGACGACGCGGTTTCGGGAGACGAGGTCGAGGACTTGGCCGCCCTCCTCGCAGCCTGCAGGCGCCTCTTCCCGGGGATCCAGGGCGTCGTCTCCGGTGCGGTGGCTTCTGATTATCAGCGCCTGCGCGTCGAGCACGCCTGCGCGCGTGCGGGGGGCCTGGTCTCGGTCGCTCCGCTGTGGAGGAAGCCGCAGCAGAAGCTCCTGGAGGAGATGGAAGAGGCGGAGCTCGACGCCGTTTTGGTGAAAGTCGCCTGCGAGGGGCTGGACGCAAGGCACGTGGGCATGCGTTTGAGCGAGGCCGTCCCGGAGCTGCTGCGGCTGGCGAGGAGGTACGGGGTGCACCCTGCGGGCGAAGGGGGCGAGTACGAGACGATGGCGCTGGACTGCTTCGCTTTCACAAGGGCGAGGCTAGTCGTCTCCTCTTCTAGTACAAAATCTAGCCAACCAACATCTTCTCCTTCGTTCTCCGTCGTGGACGCCGGGGCGGGAACGTTTGTGGCATCGGGTCTGAGGCTCGAGGCCGTGGATAAGGGAGGTGGCGGTGAAGAGATGGCGGAAGAAGGTGAGATAGTTTGGGTCGACGGGGAGGCGCCGCCGCCGAGATTGCCCGGACCCCTCTCCCCGCCTCCCGAATCCTTTTCCTCTTCTTCTTTTGTGTTCTCTTCCTGTGGCAACGTGCGCGCGAGGGTGGTCTGCGCCCGCTCGAGCGCCGCCGGGATCCAGGTCTCTGCCGTCGCCGAGGCGAAGAGGGAAAATGCGAAATCGACTCTGGCGGCGACGACGATGAAAGCGGGTCCCGAAGGAGAAGGAGGATTCAAACCGACCTTCTCCGCCGAAGCCATCGCCGAGGCCGTCTCCGCGGCCCTCGACGCCGCGGGGGCAGCCCTGCGCAGCCTCTCGAGCGATGGGGAAGAAGAAAAACAAATAGGACAAGAGGGGACGAAGATCGACGCTTGTCCATTCTCGCGCGCGACGCATGTCCGTCTCTACCTCCCGACGATGAAGGCCTTCTCCGCCGCCAACGCCCGCTACGGAGAGCGGATGCCCCGCTCCAGCCCCCCGGCCCGCGCCTGCGTGGCATGCGAGCTCGGAAACGGCGACGGAAGAGGAGAAGAAGAAGGGGGAGGAGGAGATGGTTTCGCTCCGGCCGCGGCCGTTGACGTCCTCGCTCTCCCGCCTCCGACTCTTTCCTCTTCCTCTTCTTCTTCTCGTTCCGCGCTCCACGTGCAGTCCATCAGCCCCTGGGCCCCGGCATGCATCGGCCCCTACGCGCAGGCGGTGACGGTCGGGGGGGGAACGCTGCTGCGGCTCGCGGGGCAGATAGGGCTCGACCCCTGGCGGATGGAGCTCGTTTCGTCCGAAGAAGAGAAAAAAAACGACGACGGAAAAACTTCTCCTTCTTCTTCTCCCGCCAGAATCGAGGCCTCGCGCGCCCTCCGCAGCTGCCAGGCAGTGGCCGTGGCGTGCAGGGCCGACCTCAGGCGAGGGGGGATGGCCTCGTGCGCCGTCCTCGCGAGCGTCGAGGCCGGGATAACGGGGCTGGAGGACGCCTCGAGGGCGCTGGAGGCGTTTTTGGGCCGTTCTCGTTCTTCTTCTTCGTCGAGCGACGGAGAACTTGACGAAAACGAAAACGAAGACGAAGAGGCCGAGCCCCGCTTCCAAGATGAGTACCTCCGCGCGCTCCCTCCGCCGTCGAACCGAAGGACCGCCTCCCCGCTGCTGACCTTCTTCCTGGTCGAGGGCCTGCCCCGCGGCGCCGCGGTGGAGTTTGAGCCCCTGGCCTGGACTTCTGGCTCGAGCTCGAGGTTTGCTGCTTCTTCTCCGAGCGGCGAAAGAGACGAAGTGGAAAAGGGCGGTGGGACTTCTTGCTGGACCTCGAGCTCCCCCACCTCGAGGTGCGACGCCCTTATCGACAGAAAGGGGAGGCTGTGCATGGCCCGCGCGGTCTCGAGCAACAACAACGGGAAACTCGAGGAAGCTTTCAAGGAGGCGCTGAGGGGCGTCGCCGCGGCCCTGGAGCAAGCAACAGCCGAAAAGGGCGAGCGAGGTACAGGGCTCGCTCTCGTCTCCGCTCGGGCATTTTACCGCTTCAGTGGCGCAACGGAAGAAGCAGCAGAGACGATGGGCTCCGCGAATGAGGCGCTGGCTCGGGCGTGGGAGGAGAGCGAGGGCCTCGAGGGGGACGCGCCGCTCGCGGTTCCGGTGGCGGCGGTGGGGGCCGACTGGCGAGTCCATTGCCGGGTCGCTGTCGAGGTCCACTTCGAGAAAACGTTTTCTTCGTCGTCGTCGTCGTCGTCGTCGTCTTCGAGCTCCTCCTCCGACAGCGATTGAACTGAGTTCTTGCTTATTCATTTTATTTTTTGTATTACTCAAAACACACACTCAAACACAGAAACAAGAGAGAAAGAGAGGGGCGGGGGTGGAGAAGTGGGGGTGGGGTGTGTGTGTGTGGGGGGGGGGGCGTGGAAATGAAAGGAGGAAAAAAAAACAGGCGAGGTTATTGAAGGGCCTGCCTTCTCCTCGTTGGCGGAGAATGCCTTTTTTTCTCTCTCTTTTTGATGAATTCTCTCTCCTCCTAGAGCCGGATTTACTCTTTTGATCGACTTTTTTTGTACACCGTACGAATTATCTCGATCTCATCTAAAGCGTGGCGTGGCCGGACTTGACCGGGGAGGAGGAAGCCTGCGTCGACGAGGGCTTGGTCGAATCGTACAAGGGAAGCGGCGACGCCGTCGCCATCGCTGCCCTCCGTTCGTTGCGCCTCAGCGCCAGGAATGCGCCGGCCCCAACACCGGCAGCGGCGACGAGCGAGGCGATGACAGCCAATGCGATAGCCCACGCCGGTGTACCGGTAGAGGAGGAGGAAGAAGAGTACTTGGGCGAGATTCCTCCCTTGACGCCGATGTCGCGGCCGATGTCGCGGCCGCTGCCGGTTGTCGTCACATCGTTGTCGTTAGAGCTCTTGCCGCCTCCCCCGCTCCCTCCGCTCCCGCTGCCGCTCCCGCCGCCGCCAAAAAAAGGGGAGCCGCCACCGGCGACGCGAGCCACGTTGTCGAAGCCCTGGCGAGCGACCTCCTCGGGCGTCATTCCTCCTCCTCCAAAGTTGTTGCCGAACGATCCGGCGCCGACGCCACTCCCGGCGAACGCGCCGCTCCCGCTTCCGCTCCCGCCGTCTCCAGAAGTGAAACCTCCCTGCCCGTTGGCGCACGAGCAGGACACGCTGCGCGCCCCGCTCTTGTCCCTGCAGTCGAAGTCCATGTCGGCGTCCTTGCCGCCGCAGCGCTTCAGGCAGCGCGCGCGCTGCTCCTGGCACCAAGAGCTCTCGGCCGAGACGAGAGGAGTCGAAGCGAGAGAGGCGAGCGCGAGGAGCGCCAGGGCAGCGAGGGCGTAGAGGCGCTTGGTGGAGACCATTTTGTTTTTGAGTCGGTTGTGGTTCTTGTTCTTCTTCTTCGGAAGAGAAAGGGGCGAGAACAGCAGAGGCGGCGTGCGACGTGCGGGTTTTTGAACGACGAAGCGAGAGGGAAGGTGGAGGAAGTTGAGGAAGAAGAAAAAAAAATCGAAAATTGTGAGCAGAGCTTGACGGCGACGATGGAGAAAAAAATCAAAAACAACTCCTCGACTCGACCGCCGCCTCTCTCCACTCGCTCACTCTTTTCTCTTCTCTCCGCCTCTTTTTCAACCCTCCCTTCCCCCTTTCCCTCCTCTTTTTCGCCGCCGCCATGGTCGCCCACGCCTCTGTCCGCTCCGCCGCCTCCCTGGCGCGCCCCGTGCTTGGAGCCCGCCGCGCTGCTGTCGCCGCCAAGGCCCAGCCCGCTGCCAAGGCCGCTGTGAGTTTTTTCTTCTCTCTATTTTCTTCATCGATTTTCTTTCTGCTCCCTTGAAAAGAGTTCAACCCTCTCTTCGCTCTCGCGGTTTCTACCCCTCTGCTACCCTTCGCGTGGTCCCCCTCGCCCAAAGGTCGAAACTCTGATTCAGCGCGCACCTGTTGAGGGCATTCAAACGACGCAGAGAAGCGCGCTTCGTGGGGATGTGGGGGCGCATTCGCAGCAGTCGTCGTCGTCGATCTCTCTCTCGTCGTCCTTTTTCGCTCACCCTCTTCTCTCTCTCTTCTTCATCTCTTCCAATTTCCGCCAGGCTGCCGCCACTCCCGTCGCCGCCGCCGCCGGAGCCGTCGCCCTCATGGCCGTCGCCCCTGCCGCCAACGCCGCCGTCGAGATGATGACCCTCGCAGAGGTGAGAGCAAGATGGAAAAATGGCGAGAGCCGTCGTCGTCGTCGTCGCCGCCGCTCCGCTCCTGGCGCTCGATTTGCAGTCTCGCGTCTCTTTCTTTTCGCCGCATCCAGAGCGTCGCGCGTCCCCTTCTGCGACCCCCACGACGCGCATTGCGGTGTCATGCGACATTTTTTTGCTTCTGAGTGTTGCAAAAGACAAAAGCAAGCACTGCTTCCTACCGATCGTCGCTCGCTCAATTCCAAAAGAAAAAAGCTTGGCTCTCGAACAACTTTCTTCTTGGCTCACCCCCTTCGACCTTCTCTCTCTTCCTTCAACCTCCTCTTCTTCCACCAAAACAAAAAAACAGGGCGAGCCCCTCATCGTCACCCTGGGCTGGGCCGCCACCTGCGCGATGTTCTCCTTCTCCCTCGCGCTCGTCGTCTGGGGCCGCTCCGGCCTCTAGAGGAAGAGTGCTTTAGAGAGAAGAGGAGAGAGGTAAACTCCAGAACAGCTGATTTTTTGCCCCGAGACTTGTCTTTTTCCCTATGAATGGAGCTTCTGCTGGGAGGGCACGCCGCGTTGCTCTTCACCTCGTCCGCGCGCTTCTTGTTTTTTGCTTCTTGGTGTAAACGACGGCGAGAGCAATAGGAGAAGGGCGCAGTTCGTTTCAAAAAAGAGAAAGTTAAGTTTTTTTGTTCATTTGTTCATTTTTGGGTTTTTTCTTTTCATTTTTCTTCTCTTCTCTCTTCTCTCCACCTCTCCATCACTTGCCCACCGCGGGCCACGGCGCAGCGGGCCTCTTCTCCAGCGCCGCCGCGGCATTCAGCCTCCTCGCCAGCGGGCGGATCGCGACCGGCGCCGGCGTCTCCCCCGAAAGGAGCGCTTCTCGGTCGATTTTCGAAAAAGAAGAGTTTTCGCCGCCGCCCGACGACGACAACGCCTGTCGGGTCAGCTTGTCGCAGGGTAACATCGTACTGACCCTGAGGCTGAAATCCGCCATGAGCCCCCGCGAGACCCTGTAGTCCGGTGGCGTGTCGCCGATGAGCTCGAAGCCGAGGTCCGTCGAGCGGTAGAGAGCTGGGGAGAAGCCCTTTCGGCTCTTGTAACATGCCGTCGCCTTGAGAGGAACGGCCAGGCAGAGCGACGCCCCGGCGCTCAGCCTCACCTTGGACCCTTTGGAGAGGTGTTCCAGCTCTTTCTTCCCCAGAAAGGCCAGAGTAGCGCACCTTCTCACCCCGAGAGAAACGCCGGCACCGATGGAGACGACGCGAGCGATCATCGGAGCGCTCCACCACCCCCTCTGTCCCTTGACCTTCGCGACGACAAGCGCCCTGCCGGCCCCGGCGGTGACTCCGGCCCCGACGGCGGTCTCGAACACGAAGGCGACGGCCGCCGCCGCGTCGAGATCGTCCCTGTTGAGAGACGGGGCGCTAGACTGGCCCGGGGTCATGGCCGGGGCGTCGATGGGGGGCGTTCCGGAGCCCGCGGACGAAGGGCGCGGCGGCGACGACGACGACGGGGAGGAGGAAGGTTCATTGGCGGCGCTCGCCCTCCTGATCTCGTCGTCGAGCACGGAGGCCCTCGCCAGTGCGTCCAGGAGCTCGATCGCCGCGAGGACGTCTTGCTCAAGCTGGGTCGCCTGCGTCATCTCGGAGAGTGTCTGGGAGGGAGGAAAGGCGGGGTGCTTGCGAACGGGAGAAAGGAAGTTTGAATTGCAATGACAACAAAAATCCGAGAAATGAAAAAAGGTCAAAACTGTTTCCTCTCAACTCTCCCCGAGAAACGCCCGGAGCTGCGCCACGCGCTCGGCGTGCCTGCCGCGCACGGCGCTGTTGTTCTCTCCCTCGATAAGCTCCAGGAACACCGCAAGCGCAGCCCTGGCGTGCGCTCTGGCCTCTCTCTTCGAGAGGCAAAGAGAAGAAGAGGAAGAGAAAGAAGATTTTGCACTTCTCTCTCTTCCGCCGCCAACGACAGACCACAGCGCCAGCGCCGCGTGCACCTCGGCCAGCTCCGCGCTCCGCTCCCCCAGCGCGATCTCCCGCACCGCCGCGGCCCTCTGCAGCTCCTCCCTGGCGACGGCGCGCAAGCCGCGGCGACAGGCGAGCGCCGCTCGGTTGAACAGCGCGGAGGCCACCGCCGGGTCATCGCTCCCCAGCAGCAGCTCCCGCGACTTCGAGACCTGCTCGTAGAGGGACTCGGCCTCTCTGTACTTTCGGCTCGCGGCCTCGGCGTCGCCCAGGGCGGCTGCTCGAGCCCCGGCTGCTGCGAGGAGCACCGCGGCGTTGTTGGCCGTGGAGGCAGCTGCGAGGGAGAGGACAGAGGGGGAAGAGGAGGGAGAGGAGGGGGAGGAACTTGCGACTGCTGCTGCCGTTGCTCTCGCCGCGAGCGACGCTCGGTAGCAGGCGAGGGCGTCCGCGTCGTTGCCCCTGGATCTCAGCAGGCCCGCTGCTCCCTCCAGAGCCTCGGCCTCCTGCTCGAGGGCAAGCGGGTCGTGAGGAGATCGAGGAGAAGAAGGAGTTGAAGAAGTTGAAGGAGACGAAGAAAACTCGTTTGCCTCGAGCGACGACGGCGACGAGGAGGAGGAAGAAGCCGAAACCGATTTTTTTGTGTTGGTGTTCGCTCGCGCCGCTGCCCTGGCGTAAAAGTCTGCGGCGGAGCTGAGGTCCTGTTTTGGAGACGGGAATGCGAAAGAGAGAACAAGAAAGTGAGTTGTTTTTCCTCCGTCTTTATCTCTCTCCTAGAACTCCAACCACCTCTCTCACTCACCCCTTTCACTTTGTACTCCACTCGCGCGATCCAGGAGACGATCCGGTGCCTGCCGCCCTCCCCGGACTCGGGCAGCGCGTCGCTGACGGCCAGGGCGCGTAGCAAAGGGTCCCTCGCCTCCTGCCACCTCCCCCTCGACGAGAGCGACGCGCCAAGAGCCCACGCTGCCCTCGCCGCGTGCGCTCGAAAGCCCTCCCCAGCTCTCCCCGGTGTTGCTGCTTCCTCGACGTTAATGGCGAGTCTCGCGTGGACACCGAATCCGAGCAGCCCGGGAAGGAGCTTATCGCCTCCGTTCCAGAGCAGCGTCGAGAGTGAAAAAAGAGCGACGGACGAGAGAGCGACAGTTTGTGTGTCTTTCTGGTTTTGGGGCTGTTTTTCTTCTTCTCTTCTCTCTTTCTCGTTGGATTCGCTGCAGAGCTTCTTGGCCAAGAGAGAAGCAGACAGGAACAGGGCTCTCTCCTTGGAGATCCAATGGGAGGCGAGGGCGTGGCCGCCGCTGATTGTAGAGGAGCAAGCTGTTCTTTTGAGGTCGTCGTTGCTGCTGCTGTCGCCGCTTCTTTCGTTTTTTCCTTCGCGGGCGAAGACGAGCGCAGTCTCGAGCGCCGCCGAGGCAGCTTCGGCGATCCTAGCCAGCGTGCTCAGAGACGCGTTCGAACCGAGTCTTTCCGAGAGGTCCTGCCCTACGGCAGCGGCGAGCGAGGAGAGCGACCACGAAGAAGAAGAAGAAGGAAGGGCTTTCGCTGCCGTCGCTTCAGAAACCTCTTCTTCTCCTCCTTCTCCCAAGGGGTGCGCTAGCCCGAGCTCTTGCAGCTCTTTCAAAAAACCCAATGCTTTCTCGAAATCACAGTTGAACACAACAGACGCGGCGAAGACGGTGAAGCTCCCTCCGCGGCCGCGGAGCAGAGCAGAAGAGAGGCGCGAGAGGCGGAGGAGCAGCGGCGCCGGGGCGCGGCGCGTGAGCAAAAGGAAGAGAGAGCGCCGCGGTGAGTCTGCGGCAGCAGCAGCATCGTCTGCGAGCTCCAAAGGTGAAATCCCGAGGCCCGCAGCGGCGCGGAGGACGCGGACGTCTCTGAGAGAGGAAGGAGGAGGAGGGAGAAGCGGCAGCAGCTCGCTTTCGGAGCAGGCTGGGGCTCTCGAAGAAGTCTCTCTCAGAAACAGCTGCGCCTCTTCGGGCGAAGGAGAGCGAACGACGACGGCGGCGTCAGGAACGATTAAGCCATTTGTTCCCCCAATGACGACAACTGAGAGCCCCCTTGCGGCGTCGAGCAGCTCCAGCAAAGCAGCGAGAAGGCCCCTCTGCCGGCGAGATTCGCTGCCGCTGCCGATCAGCCTCACGAAGAGACCCGCGGACCTCCTCGCAGCGGCCCCACCTCCACCTCCGTAGCCGCCGCTCCTCTCGCCCCCGAAGAGAGACCGGGCCCGAAGGAGCACGCGGTCCCTGTCCGGGGTGCCCGGAACCGCAGAGCCACCGAGAATGACCAGGAGAGCGCGGAAGGCCGAGGCGGCGGGGTACTCGTCGTCGTCGTCTTCGGCGACGGCGGCGGAGGGAGACGTTTCGTCGCTCTCGTCTCCTCCCTCGAGCCCGCGCGCGTCGAGCCAAAAGGCGCTGTCCCAGCAAGTGGTGACGGAAAGACCGAAGCCGTCGCTCGAATCCCTCCCTCTTGCTCTCAGCAGGAAGGCACGCGCCGCCGCGGCAGCGACCGTGGTCTTCCCTCCTCCGGTGGCGCCGGCCTTTTCTTCCTCCGAAGCCGATGAAATCGAAACAAAGCGCGCCCCGGAAGAGAGCGCCGCGTCGATCTCTCGGATTGCCTCTAGCTGCGAAGGAAGAGGCACGAAGCGAGGGGAGGGAGCGGGAGGCAGGGAGGCGGCGGGGCCGTGGCGGAGGAGAAGAGGATGAGGAGAGAGTTTCGGTTCTTCTTCTCCTTCGACGCTTCCGCCGCCGCCCTCTCGGTCCTCGACGTCGGCGAGCAATGCCGCCAGCGCAACTCGCAGAGGCCCTCTTCCTCCTCCTCCGCCTCCCAACGCCGCATCCAGCTCCGTGGCGGCGACCAGGCACCCGGGACCCAGGCACCGAGGGCCGCAGACCTCGGCTTGCACTTTCTCCCGGGCCGCGAGCGAGGACGCAAGTCGGACAACGAACGGGCTTCGGTCAACGGAAGAAATTTCTTCTCTTTGCCCTTCGTCTCCTTCCTCTCCTTCCGCGTCCGCGAACGCCGCCTCCCAGAGCCCCTTCCAGGGAGCGCGGTCACCGAAGCACGCGCGGCACCATGCGGCGCGGAGGCCACGGTGGCGGAGGCAGGAGGCAGTGGCGAGGCGGAGGGAGGGGCGAGGAGGAGGGAGAGGTTGGGGAGGCGAAGAGGCGCCTATGTTGATGTTGTTGTTGCTGCTGCTGCTTCCAGGCATCGTTTTACGCTTTGGTCTCAACTTTTTTTTGTATCTGAGATAAACAGATTGATGGGAGAAAAGGAAGCGGACAGGGAAGGCCGATGTGAGAAGGCGAGCGAGCGAGCCTTATTCTTTTTTCGTCGCAGTCAAAAGAGCGAGTGAAAGTTTTTTTTTCATTCTCATTCTCATTTTTTTCCTTCCTCTCTCACAACACTCTTTTTTTTTCATCTTCTTTCTCCTTCATCCACCACCGCCTCCTTTTCCTCCCTTCGTCCCTTTACAAACTTCCTCCAACCATGTCCGACAAAGAAGCCGCCCCCACCGCCTCCAAGACCCAGACCGCCGAGTCTGGCGGGCCCGCCGCCGCCGCTGGCCAGCGCGAGCAGCGCTCGCCTGGTGACGCGCCGGCCGCCGACGAGTCGAAGCAGCGCTTGTCCGCGGCGCAGGACCTCTCCGGCGTGGAGGCGCCCGCTGGGGCATCTGTCCCCGGAAGCCGCGACCTGTGCGAACAGGTCGAGGAGGCAAAGATGGCGCAAGAACGTCCCTACGAGCCCCAATCGACGACGCCGAAGCCCAAGTAGAAGTCGTCGTCGGCGGCGACGAAGCAAGCAAGAAACGTTGAGAAGAGTTTGTTTTGTCCTTTTACCGCACCATTTGATTTGAGCGCACGTCCAAAACAAAAGAGAGAGATAGAGATACAGAAGAAGGACGCAGCCTCGTGGAGTGTTTTTTTGGAGCAAGTGGAGGTAGAGAACCAAGTGTAAAACACCTCGCGGAGTTGAGAGTCTTTTTTTTGCTCTCTTTCTCTTTTTTCCGGAAAGAAAAAAAAAAAAAAAAAAAAAAAAACGACATCTCCTCTCGACCTCGACCACCTCTCTCTCTTCCTCTCTCTCTTCCTCTCTCTCGTTTTGCATCCGTTCTTTCTCTCTGTTTCAGTTCAAAGTTCACACAATTTAAAAAGGCATTAAATAAAAATCAAAAACCTCACGGGGCCTCGTTCTCGTCGCTCGTGGGACCCGCCGCCACGGGGGAGCTGAAGCCGTCATCGTACTCAAAGTTTGACGGCGCCGCCGCAGTTGCCGCCGCCGCCGCGTTTTTTTCTTCTCCACCTCCGTCTACGCCTCCACTTCCGCCGTTGCCTTTCACGGGCGAGCTGAACCCGTCGTCAAACTCTTCTCCCTCCGCGCCCGCCGTCTCCTTGGTCTTTTTCTTCTTGTCCGCCTCTGCCGCCTCGTCTGCCAGCGGGCGCTTTTTCTCCTTTCTCGCAAACAGCCCCGTCTGCTCGATCGTCGCCTGGCCCGCCGGCGCCGCCGTCCTCGCCGCGGCGGCCACGGCCAAATTCCCGCTCTCGCCGTCCACGGCCTGGCCCACGGCGTCGAGCTTGCTCGCCAGCGCCTGCCAGACCAGGTCGTCGACGCTTCCTTTGACATGTAAGTAATAAACGTTGACGGAGCAGGGCTGGCCTATGCGGTGCGCGCGGTCCTCTGCCTGGACTACCTGCCCCGGAGTCCACGACAGCTCGGCAAAGACGACAACGCTGGCTGCTGTTAAGGTTAAACCCGTGCCTGCTGCGGAGATGGAGAGCACCGCGGCGCGGACGTCCCCGCGCTGCTGGAAGTCGTTGACTAAACCTTGACGCTTCTGGGGCGGGACGCTGCCGTCGATGCGGATGAAGGGGATCCGGGATTTGTTCAGAACGAACGAGATTCCGTCGAGGAGCTCGCGGTGGTGGGCAAAGATCAGAAACTTGTCTCCGTTTTCCAAAAGTTCTTCGACGTAGGCCTGGACCGCGCGGACTTTCAGCAGCGCCGTCTGCTGGTAGGCGTGCATGACGGCGCGGCGCTCGTCGCCCGACAGAGAAGAAGTGGTGTCTGTCGAGGCGAAAGCAGCAGCAGCATCAGAAGAAGAAGCCTGACCTCCTCCGCCAAAGCCGCGCCCGGCCGCGCCGCCACTCGCCATAAACTGCTTCTCGCTCGCCGCTAGCGCCTGCCTCGCCGAGTCGAGCTGCTTTGATAAACCCGAAAGCTGCTTCTTCTCGGCCGCGTTGAGCGTAAGGAAGACCTGCTGCCGCCTCTTCGGGGGGAGCTGAGTCAGCACATCTCGTTTCAAACGGCGGACCATCGCCGACGCCGTCAAGACCCGGTTGAGCTCCTCCAAATTGCTCGCGCCGTCAAAGGGCCCGCCGAAGCGGGAGGGCCTGTCCGCGACGCAGTACCTCTCCCCGAAGGCGCGCATGGTCAGCTTCGCAGAGGGCAAGATCGCGTCCAGCTGCTTGAACAGCTCCTTGGGTCGAGCGAGGGCGGGCGTGCCCGAGAGCAGCAGACAGCGAGGGGCACTGGAGCACAAGGGGACAGTGTCGCGGGTGCGCTGCGCTTTGGCGTCCTTGATGTAGTGCGACTCGTCCAGGATGACGATGCCGAACCGGGCAGCTTCCAATTTAGAACGCAATTTACCGACAAGGCCGTAGGAGACGATGACGAAGTCGTAAGGGGCGCAGGGCCCAGGGGCGATAGCCTCTCCTTCCTTGGCAGAGTTGGCAACCAGCACTCGGGAGCCTCGGATCCCCAGCCACTCCCCCAAGGCGTCGGCCCAGGCCTCCCGCAGCGAAGAAGGGGCGACGATCAAGGCAGGCCACTCTGACGAGTAGGCAGCTGCCACAGCTAAAGCTTGGACTGTTTTCCCCAGCCCCATCTCGTCGCCTATCAGCGCTCGCCCGCCTCTCCTCAGGGCAAACCGCACCCCTTCCCGCTGGAAGGCCATCAGCGCTCGCTCGAGCCGCTCAGGGATCCGGCGGTAGAGCTCGGAGTCGTCCCTGGCATGCGAGGCGCAGCGGAGGATGCGGGCGGCGACGTCCGGTAAGGGCTCGAGGACGAGGCGGAAGTTGTTGTTGGAGTTTGAAGAGGAGTTTTGATTCGGCACGGTTGTCGCTCGCAGGGCCTGCTCCGCCTCCCCGACTTTGTCCAGCGCGATCCTCCAGGCGCGCGTTGCGGGGCTCCAGACCGCGCCCAATCCCACGAGGGCCTGCCGCAGCACGTCGCTGTCGGAGACCGAGACGTCGACGCCCGCGGCGTCCGGGGCGACGGCGAACGACGCGACGAGCACTGGGAGCTGGTGGTGTTGAAGTTGCATTTGCATCTGCTGGTTGCTGCCGTTGCCGTTGTTGTTTATGTGCATCTGAGGGACGTAGAGCGGCTGCGGGTTGGGCTGGCGGAACTGTTGCTGCTGCTGCTGCTGCTGATGGGGTGGAGGCGGAGGAGCGGAGACGCGCGGGGCCGAGGGCGGAGGGAACGACCGAGGCTGCTGCTGCTGCTGCTGCTGCTGCTGCTGCTGCTGTTGAGAGGCTGCTGCTGCAGCTGCGAAGACGGGAGCTATCTGCCTCTGCTGCTGCTGCTGTTGTTGCTGTCTCTGCTGCTGCTGATGGTGCGGCGGCGGTTGAGGCTGAGGCTGAGGTTGAGGAGGGAAGGAAGGGGCTTGAGGTGGTCGCGGGAACGAGGAAGGCGCGCCTCGCGCTCCACCTCCACTTCCTCCTCCTCCTCCGCTTCTTCCTCCGCCTCCCCCGGCAAACACCCCGCTGGCGAAGACGCCAGAACCCGAAGACAATGGAGGCCTCGAGGGAGGAGGGACGGCCGCAGCAGCAGCAAGAGCAGGCCGAGGCTGCTGCTGCTGCTGCTGCTGGAACGGCGGTTGTTGAGGAGGTCGAGCGCCCATCGACGACGCCGACGCCAACACCCCGTGCGCTCTTCCTCCTCCTCCTCCACCACCTCCTCCTCCCGCGCTCGAAGACGCCGCAATTCCCGTCCCACGCCTGGCCGCTGCCGCGGCGGCCTCTGCGGCGCGGCAGGCCGCCTCGACCGAGGCGTTCCAGGCGTCGTCCATGAACGGAGAAAAAAGCTTTTCTGTTTTTTTCTTCAGAGGAGGACGAAATGCCCGTCGTGACTCGAACGGATTCGAGTCGAGCTCTCGCCTCTCCCTGCTTTCTCTGGGCTCAGACGCGGCGGTAAAGCGTAGAGTACATCAGTTCGAATTCATGCGTGCAAGGAATTGGGATGATGTTGCGGGGAAAGCGAGGGAGAAAAGAGAGAGCGCGAGCGCGTTGAAGAAGTGAGGGAGAGCGAAATTGCTTTCGCCTGAAATGAATTTGCTTTCGCCCTTCGCTCGCTTCTCAAAACTTCTTTTTTTCTCCGATCGAGAGCCCCATCGCGGGCTCGCGCCCTCCAGCCTCGCCTGCCCCTTCATTCCAACCACGCTATCCCCTGGATCTCATCGAAGCGACATGATCCTCACAAGGACGGGAACGCTGGCGCTCCCGCCGCCGCTGAGGAGCAAGCAGCGCGCATCAAGCATTGTCGCTTCCGCTCGCCGCTCGGCTTCCTCCTCCTTCTTCGACGACGACCCCTTCTCCTTCTCCGACCTCGACCGCGAGGTCGCAGACCTCAAAGCCCGCGTCGAAGCCGAGCTCCCCCCGGCGCCCGTGAGGTCGTTCTCGAGCGAACGTGAACAAGCGACCTCCGAACGGATCCTCCCAGGGGGGAAGGGCTTCGCCCGCACCCGCTCCTCCTCGGGCCGGACAGCAAACTCGTCGTGGTCGAGCTCCGAGTCCGTCGTCGTGTGGGGCGTCGAGCCCCCTCGCTACTCTTCCCCGGCCCCGGCAGCCAACACAACTCCGGTCTTCTTCTTCTCCCCTTTGGGAAAGGTCGGAGCGGTCGCCTTCTTGCTCTACCTCGCCGTCGCGGCCCGCTTCTCCCGCGCGACGCTCGAGGGCGGACGAAATACAAAACGGTGTCGAGGTGGAAGCTGGGACTGCTGTGGCCCGTGCTTGCTCTGTTCTCCCCGGAGTTCAAGGAGGAGCTCGGGGAGGCGCTGTCGCTGGAGAAGGAGAAGGAGAAGGAGAAGGAGAAGGAGAAGGAGAAGGAGAAGGAGAAGGAGAAGGAGAAGGAGAAGGAGAAGGAGAAGGAGAAGGAGAAGGAGAAG
>Ga0114918_10000447_pt1 | contig 35768 bp, 24 predicted proteins | sample LantaG_FD_87015 | JGI IMG/M metagenome (GOLD analysis project Ga0114918, IMG submission 87015) | Deep subsurface microbial communities from Baltic Sea to uncover new lineages of life (NeLLi) - Landsort_02402 metaG | ecosystem: Environmental > Aquatic > Marine > Oceanic > Sediment | place...
CTGTCTCTTCTGGATATCTATTGACGACACCCTGAAGTGTCGCCCCTCAATTGAGGCAATGCCTCTAAAGCCGGGTCTAATATTAGTCATTATATAGCCTCTACGACGGTGGATGTGATGATATTTCTACTTCTCGGAAGACTCGTTCACTTCCTTCTCGTCAGAGACTACCCAGTAGCAAAGAACCTTGTCAATATCGTGAAGCATATTCTCAACGGCGAAGCGATTGGGGTCGCCATTCGACGCCATGCTGGACCATACGGAAGCAATGAGGGGCCTTATTGCCGACAGGACACGAAAACTTCTCATGCCCATCTCCGATGCCTCGATAAGGGGCACTATTTCCTTGAATTCATCCGGGCCCAGGATATTCGCCAGCAACAAACAGGCGGACTTCAGATCGGACTCTACTGCATTTAATTTAGCCATGATACCTCATTGTGCGACGAAGGAGAACTCCAACGCCTGAACTCCTTTCGGGACATTCTCGTAAATAATACGAAAGCTCGTATCTCCAAAGCTGGACTCGTCAATAAACAGACGGCACCCGTCAGGCACCCTTACTGGAGTTACCATCGCGCTGGACACCAAGAAGCCTACATACACCATGAATGACCCGTCGCCCTCCTTGCATGGCATCATGCATCTAGAGCCTAATGGGGCATTGTCAGATCTGGTCATGTCATATCTTCTTATCATGCTTTCACGTCACTACATTCGAATACAGATGCGTAACCCGAGATCTCGTTAACCTCGAATCGACGGCAAACCGCGTCAAATTCATTTCTGTCATATCTATCGAACAGGGATAATTCAGGAAGATCGATGTTATCGACCATCTTTTTCAGCCTGTAGGCAAGTCTCGCACGATGCTGATACATCGCGATCATGAGTGTATTCACCCTGACATTCTTCACAACCTTCTTTTCTACCGCTGCTGCGACACCGCTAAACGGCATATTCGGGTAGCACCCTGCGTACTTATTGCTTTTCATGGACGCCTTTGTCGATATCAGCCAGTCGATATCCTCCTGAGTTTCCAGATCGGGGAACTCAGCACGCAACGGAGAAAGTTCCATGGCACACTTATTAATAACGGACTCGTAATCGCCGCACTCTTTAAGAAGGCCTATGGCGGTTGATTCGCCAACCCCGGGGACGCCGTGAATATTGTCGCCTGTGTCGCCGGCGAGGGCTCCGGCATCAACCCACTGACATGGCTCTATCCCGTATTTCTCGACGAAATCTGAATGGCCTACAATTTCATCCTTGCGGAGGATCATGACACGATCCCTTATGATCTGAAAATAATCCTTGTCAGTGGTATGTGAGGTAACTATACGATCTTGGTCATAAAGCTTCTTTGAATACGAAGCGATAACATCATCGGCCTCGTACCCATCAACTCTAATCTGGGGGATATTTGTCGTTGACAAAATGTACCTCAAATCAGGCATCTGGGTATGTATCGAATCTTTAATCGGGTCCGGAGCGCCCCTATTGGCCTTATACAGACTTGGAATTAATCCGAGTTCGACACCCCTCTTCGACAGTGCTGTACGGTGATCGTACCCTCCGTCCCACACGATCACGGGCATCACGCCATGACTGCAGACCCTGAGGTTGTACATGAGAGACATGAAGCCATGAACAAGCGAATTCCTCCTGCCTGATTTCATACGCAGATTGCCTTCTTTGCCGTATCCGGCCTCAGCCCTATATGCCATGCTATTGGCATCAATAAGTATGTGTGATGATAGCATCAGAATAATGAGCTAACTGGCTTCTGTTCCCAGAAGTCAATACTTATATCGAGGTTGAACGACGGAGGGATGCGTTCAGTGACAGTCTCTCCGATATCAATAATGACATTACCCTTATCGTCAAGGACGGCATTGCCGTCCTCGTCAACACGCGGATACTTGGCGGTAGCCTGTATGGGAATGTCATATGCAAAATACTCGAACTCGTCAATGCTGACATATCCCGTCAGTGAACGCTCGACCTTATGACCATCCCTGAATCCGGCCAACTCATAATAGAATATGAGCTTTTCGTACAACTTAGCAAGGAGTTCCTTATCGGTTGATAAGGTTTCTTTTACCTTGTCTATGATATTGTACAGAATGATTAGCTTCTCAGCTTCCTCATTAATCTCAGAAGTCCTATCAGTCTCGGTGGTGGGCGTGGGCGCGAATGGATCAGCATCCCTCTTATGGGCCAATGAGAGGAGGCTCTTTATTTCCTCAAGATCATCGGCCGACACGATTTCGCCGTCATTGAATTTTCCGACAAGCATTTCCGCACGCTTCTGATCTGCCTTTGACAGGCCGCACTCAGCAGCCAGCTTGATATCCCCTTGGGAAATTCCAGATTCAGAGATCCCGAGCGAATCAAAAGCCGCCTCGATCTTGCCCAGCTCGTCAAGTCCATCGGCCTCTTTGGATGAAAACCCTATGCTAAATTCCTTATTGTGGTTGTCGATAAAACTCTCGACATTACCGCATACCCATTCAGCTACCTCTTCGGACGCTTTCTTGACGTCGAAAGTCTCCGCCATACTGTTAAGTTCTTCAATATTCATTGTGTCCTCACGATATAATTCTTACTTTGTGTATGTTTCTGTCCCGCTTAACTCTCTCTACGATGTACTTGGACGCCTGGTTGACGCCCAACGGGACAAAATAGTTAGCAGTGTGACGGTCATTCTCTTCATCTTCGCAGAGAGGCTCATTGTTGAGCCCGAATAGACCTTTGTGCTTGGAGACTATCGAGTCTCTCTTCGTGGCCGTGTCCGCAGAAGCGTCAAAGACCACCTGTAATAGGCATCCCATGCTACCTCACTACCATCTTTCTCAATATATAGAAAGATTTCTGCTTACCGTCCATTTCGGCGATTTCCTCAGCAGACTCTTCAGCGACCCTGTTGAACTTCTCAACGAAGGCATCACGATCGTCGGCGCCAAGGTCGATACGAAGGGACCTTATGGCCAGCAATTCGCATTTCTCAATATCGGCCATTCTGGACATGATGTCGTCCGCTTCAATGTCAATCCACTTCCCATCAACTTCAGGTTTCTTTTCCATCGTTAACTCCTACTTCTTCTATGTTTATTCCTATGAGGTCACTAACTTCTCTAGCCGTATTCAGTGCCGACTTCAGTATCGTACGGTCATCAATAAGAATCTGTACTCCGAAAGTCATGATGTACGATATCGGCATGTTTACCATGCTGAAGATTTCGTTCACTTCATTCTGCTGCCTGCATACAACACGCCCTATGAGTCCGCCGAAGTCATCATCATGCTTGATCTCGGAATATAACACATTCCCGCCGAGCTCTGATATTACAGACTTCGTAACGGCAACGGGAGCCTGAAGCTCCCCTATGCCGCCTTCCGCTATCCATTCCTCTACAATGTCGGCATCAATGCCGTCAATGAGAATTGGCAGGAAAAAGTCATTCTCGTCAGGCGAGTATATGACGCAATATCTCCCGTCACGAAGTCTCACGGACGAGAATATGTCGATCTCTCTCATTATATGTCTCTTCAGTTAATTACTTTCGTCGTTTTCGTCCATGGAGATCTTCATCTCGATCTTCTTGCGAACGTTTCGCCTCAATTCAGACGGAGAGCTTTCTCCGACATCCTCGAATATCCTGTCGACGTCTTCCGTACTTGTGGTGATCTCAATTCCGGCGTTGGAATACGCTTCCTCGATAGAGTCAACCTCAAGTTCCGCTATCTCACGCAATGTCGCCCTGTCGGTAACGCTGCTGAAAGAGATGACGGAGTCCGTCTCACTCAATATATCCTTCCAGATCATTTTATCAAGTGAAGACTCAAAAGAAGATACTCCGAATCCCATACCGCGCTCCTCGGCGGTATCGGCGACGAACACCACTGTACTGTTTCTGAAGTCGGCAGAGTTACCCTCGCCGTCCTTGAGCGTTCCGAATCTCACCATCTTGACGAGTTGCTCCCTTACGGCTGGATGCATTATGTGGAACCCTATGACCATTATTATGCTATGGGGCTTCCTGCGTACGCTCCTGAACAGCTCACTTTCCTCGGAATATCCGACATATCCTGGAGGGGACCCGACAATCTTACTGACAGAATGAGGCTCGATGAAGTCGGCACCGTCAATTTCAACTACGGCATCCGTACCGCCAAACATGGCCTTAGAGGCCACCTTGACACAGCTTTTCTTACCTACTCCTTTCGGACCCTTGAGTATCATAGTGCACAGAGGACGAGAGCCAGTCGATACCGATGACGTGCGAGACATCATCGCATTTCCCATTTCCGTTATCGCTGAATCATTGCCCAATATGGACGCTCTCATCATAACAAGGGATCTCTTCTTCCTCTCTTTGCCGGTCTGCCTGATGATCTCAAGAGGGACGGACGCGAGGTCTGACATGGACTCTTCCACGAGTGACGGGCAAACATCCTGATTAAGTATCACCGCACGGGCACAGGCCTCGTCAAGGCAGTCAATGGCCTTGTCGGGGAAGTACCTATCGGAAATGTGCTTGCTCGAAAGGTTGATTATCGCTTTGAGCGACTCATCAGATATGGTTATTCCGTGATAATCCTCGAATGACGGCTTAAGACCTTTCAGGATCTCGAGAGTCTGCTCCGTACCCAATTCCGGCACAGTAACCCTCTGGAACCTTCTGACCAATGCACCATCCTTCTTCATGTGCTTGTTGTAGTCGTAATATGTAGTGGCGCCTATACACCGTATCTCGCCCCTAGCAAGGTATGGCTTTAGTATATTACCTGCATCCATGCTCTGGGAACTGTCGCCGGCACCAACAATCATGTGTAACTCGTCAATGAACAGAATAACGTCCTTCCTTGACACGAGTTCAGCCATGATATTACGCATCCTGTCCTCAAACTCTCCACGGAGCGTCGTTCCGCCGACCACTGCCGACACGTCAAGGGACATTACCGTACACTTTTTCAGCCTTTCTGGTACTTCCCCTCTGACGATCCTTGCCGCGAGACCTTCCGCGATGGCCGTTTTGCCAACACCAGGCTCGCCGATCAGGAGCGGATTACACTTAACCTTGCGGAGCAAAGAGGTGATCACCTTACCTATCTCGGACTCCCTGCAGAACACCTGACCTATATCGCCATCTTTGGCAAGTGCCGTCAAGTCGGTACAGAATCCGGAGAGCTGAGTCGATGCGTTCTTCTTCGCCACAGGCATGGCCATCTTGGTAAATCCGTCAATAATGTCGACTTCCTTCTGCGACACTGGTCTCCTACGCCTCTTTTTTTCAGGCGAACTAGCCCTAGCCTGCTCGAATCTCGAACTCTTCTCAAGGTCTTCTATGCTTATTGAGTTGTTAAGGAGTATGTCGCCGATCTCGGGATTGTTTGCGGCGATGTCGCAAAGTATCGAAATGACGCCATGGAGCTCCATGGACTCCACGGAAGAAATATATACCGATATCTGCGGATCGTATTCGATCTCGTCGACTGGAATGACAACTCCGTCACCCTCTTGTATCAGGTTTCCTATTTCAGTAGCCGCGTCTGGCAATTTCTTAGACACGATGTATTGCTCGATATACTCTGAGCAAGATCGTGTTATGGCATATGCAAACAGGGCTACACTAGCCCGCTTAATGCCACGATGCGACGCTGCATCCTGCATGTAGGCGACCGCGTTTTTCGTATTCGAATCAACTTTTCTTTTTCTTACTGACATAATTATGAGCAATATATGTTAACATCAGTCTCATATTTCATGAATCTAATGCAGTTCATCTTGTCCTCTTCAGTCAATGCCGGGACAAACTGCCCGATCATCATGATGCAGAACTCCATTTCAGTATCTGTCATCCTGGAGGAGCGAAATACTCCTAGCCTGCGGCTTACCCCGTTAAATCTGAACAGGATCCTGCCATCCGCATTCCTTGCGTAGACAATGTTGCCGCTGTCATAGACCAATATACCATCAAATTTATCTTTTTCAAACATGAATCACAAACATTTTGTCCGTTTCGACAATATGAGCAACTTCTTTCAACAATGTAACCACTTTATCCCTCTCTCGACTCTCTTCATTGACAGCCACTGTGTCGCAGATTTCGTTCAGGATGACGCATACTTCTGGATCATAGTACATTGCCGTTATGTATCCACGCATCTTGAGGAAGGTCCTCTTGTATGCTCCAGCAAGACCCTTGCCAGTATCTGCCTTATCAGCCAGCACGTCGGCAAGATCTCCAGCCACATAATACAGCCCCTTTCTCTTGTACAGTATTTCATTGTACAGGGCACGGTACACTCTCATGTTATGGTTAGCACTGTCAATGTGAGCGTGCATGGCCATGTCGTCAGTAACAATAGGCATAACGGGGAATACTTCAATAGTAAACCTCGTGCCAAGTGACTCATTCGCAGGGAATCGATCGACATAGCGCTTAACCAGCTGTTCGACATAGTTTGCTGGAGGTTTTCCGTGATCACCGTATCTCCGCTGCCAGATATCCTTAGCCACTTGGGTGTATTGCGTCCTCATGTCGTCAATTATACGTTCACGATTATCAATTATCCTGTCGCGGAGCTCATCCAGCTGCGATTTGACGCTATGGACCTTCTCGAAGAACTTGGGAACATTGGTATTGTGGACGAACAGGCCATACCTTGTCTTATAGACATGATCCTTGCAGAACATATTGAACGACTTAGTTATGAACTTCCCGCTATTGAACTCGGGAATTCTGATTTCACGCGAACACTCAATACGATATCTGGAGGCAGGAAGGACACGCTCGCCCTTCCCGTAGTTAACATCGTCCTCGTGACACCTGAATGAGATATTGCCTTTCCAGACACGGCCGATCTTACGAACGAACATGCCGTTCTTGACTAACTCGTCGACAAAATCGAACCGTTCCTTACTGAGCATACTACCCTTCCAGATTAAGGTCACTGACGACCATTTTTTCAACCAGCTGTTCAAACGTCACCTGAGGAGACCACCCGAGAAGCTCCTTGGCCTTGGACGCGTCGCCGCAAAGGTAATCCACCTCGGCGGGGCGATAGAACGCCTCATTGATAGTAATGATCGGATCACCCGTATCAACACGATGGTAGACCTCGTCGATGGTGAACTTGCCGTTCGACTCTATATCTATTCCGACATGGGCGAACGCCGTTTCGACGAATTCCCTCACTGAACGAGCGATGCCGGTAGCGAGCACAAAGTCATCGGGCCTGTCGTGCTGAAGTATGAGATGCATGCCGGCGACATAGTCTTTGGCGTGCCCCCAATCTCTTAATGCATCCATATTGCCCAGCTCGAGAGAGCTCTGCTTGCCAAGTTTAATCCTGGCAACTGCACGAGTAATCTTCCGAGTAACGAAGTTCTCTCCCCTGCGTTCTGACTCGTGATTGAAGAGAATGCCGTTCGAGGCAAACATTCCATAACTTTCACGCATATTGATCACTGACCAGTATCCATGAAGCTTGGCGACGCCATATGGTGATCGAGGATGCATAACTGTCTCTTCGTTCTGCGGTGGTGGAGAGCTTCCGAACAGCTCAGATGTACTCGCTTGGTAGAATCTTGCCTCAGGTGCTAAATTACGTACGGCCTCAAGAAGGCTGATCACACCAGTGCCGTTGACTGTGCTGGTATATTCTGGAATGTCCGAGCTAATTCTGACATGGCTCTGTGCCGCCAGATTGTAGATTTCATGAGGTTTGCACTCACCGACGATCCTATGCAGTGACGCGCTGTCGCACATATCGCCGTATCTTAGTTTCACCTTCCCGTCAGTAAGTTCGCGGATTCTGTCGCAGGAACGCGTATCTGAGCTTCTCCTTACTAATCCCCATACTTCATACCCGAGACCAATCAGGTGCTCCGCCAAAAAACTTCCATCCTGACCAGTAATTCCGGTGACAAGAGCTCTCTTCATAATATCTTCTCCTACGGCCGCCCCGCCGTAACCGGAGGGGACTATTTATGAACAATGTCGTCAAGCATCTCACAGGCTCTGTCGCTCACCATTTCAATAGTAGCGTAGTCACCGACTTCAAGGGCTGTATTCATTTCCCTGTAGGCCTTGTTGACCCAGCGTACCACATCTAGGGTGGTAGACTGCCTTATCAGGTTCTGACACCTGTAAGCTGCCATCATGTGAAGAGCCCCAATGCTCTTCCCAGCATCGGAATCTACAATGGCGAAATTGTCGAGAGCTGCCTTGACGACATCCATCTCATCATCGAGATCTAATTTCTCACAGATCATCTCCATGGCAATTCGAGTATCGTCGACATCGTAGTATTCCTTAAAGAATTCTACAACGGTTCCCGTCGACTGACACCCGAAACACTTATATCCCCATCCGTCCTCGTGTCTTGTCATGCTAAATGAAGGGAGTGAATCGCCATGGAGAGGGCACAGACACTTAGCCTTATCATCCCCCATTCCAGTAACACTCACGCCCGCCTCCTGCTCAACAAAAGAGGGAAGGTCGACAAGTGAGACGACCATGCGTCTGATATCAAGAAATCTCATAAGCTACCCGAACAGTCCAGGTGCTACCGTCTGGACCCCTTCTATGACTTCCCCATCATCTTCAATTACCTCATCTTCCTCGCTCGGTGCTGGCTCTTCACTCGGTTCGTCCTTGGCGTAGTACATCTCGTCAAGATGATCTTCGCCACTCTGAGACATCAGTTCAATGAGTTTTTCGTTGGTCATGACGAAATCGGACACGTCACATATGGTACATGTGGACCTATTCCAGTCAACAGTGAATTTCGACCCGGCCGGAGCGTCATACCTAGATTTGGTAATATACACAATAAGCCTGTCGCCGTCCGGATGCGGAACGATAGCGACAACATAATCGGCATCCCTCGATATAGCCTGAGTGCCGCCGACATCCTCAACACCTACAGAAATGGAAGCCTTGTCAGCATTCTCCATAAAGTCCTTCTTACGGAACTCCTTGATCTTTTCGTTTTTGATGGACTGTGCAGACCATGCCATGATGCCATTTTCCTTGCTCCACTTCTGAATACGCTGACTGGTATCGGCCAGATCGAGATCAGGACGCCCGACATTATTAGTCATATGGCCGATGACGTCGAGATAGTCAAAATAGACAACATCAAACTCCTGGAACTGACGCTGCCTGTCGACCATGGCGAGAATTTCCGTTATCGGCGTCTTCTGCGAGACCGAAACGAATGTCATGTTTTCCTTGAATGTCGCCTTAAGCCTATCTGACGCATGCAGGACATTGTTCATGACTGCGTCGGTAAGACCGCCGTCTTCACGTCCACCCTCTTTCAGCACATCTCCTGGTATCTGCGATTCTTTCGATAGCATCCTCTCCATTATTTCCACGGAGTCAGACTCGATAGTAACATAGCAGACGCGATAGCCTTCACGGGCCATATTGTGGGCGAAGTTGATCATTACCGTCGTCTTTCCGCCGTTCGGGAATCCGAGTATGACGCCGTACTTGCCGAACCTGAACCCCTTGAACAACTCGTCGAATCCCTTAATGCCAGTAACCAGTCCACGCTCCTTAATGATCGTGTCACGGCGCCTCTTTAGAACACCAACAAGATCGTCAATGACGGTTATAGCATCGTCCGTCCTATTGTACCCGTTGCTATTTCCTGCCGTCTCGGCAACCACGCCGTTTAGCTTGTCCGCGAGGTCGGCTATATTCTTCATCTGACCGTCGGTAGACTGCAGGATCGAAGACATGATATCCCCTCCACCCGTGGCTTCCCAGAATAGCTGGGCACTGTAGCGCTGGCGAATGCCGTCGGCAAGTTTCTCATAATCCTCGGGACTGACCCGCTGATTCATGTACTTGTCGAAAAGCACGCACAGCGGCCCCATCTTTTCGACGCCGTGCTTTTCCTCTGTCATCGTACGGAACGCCTCGCGGCTGATCATGCTGCCGTAGTCGTCCCAATATTTGGCAATCATGCTGTACAGGCTGGAATGCTTCGGGACTAGGAAGTTCTTGTACGTCATGTGGTCCATCGTTATGGCCCTGACGAGAGCTTCCTTGTTCTTCAGGATGAGGGCGAGGAAGCGATGTTCCTCGCGGTCGGCGATATCCTTCACCTTCTGGTTCGGCAACAGGTTACGCTGTTCGTGGAACTCCCTTTCGCTGAGATTGCGTTTAGGCATTAAACGAGCCCTCCGCGTGTTCCAGCTACCAGACGAACTATCTTATACTCCGGTATGGGACCGATGTCATGTCCGTGGCATTTCACGAGTATGGATTGTATTTCGTCACCCAAAAGATTTTCCTGCATTACCGACGAACATGGCCGGGCAAATGACAGTATAGTAACGAGACCCTCGTCGCGACGGCGGCGAAGGAGATCGTCAAGCCTGAAAAGAAGCATACTTCTCACCACCTCGTTCAGTCCCTTGTCCGGGAATATTTCCGATATAAAAAGAATGTGTTCTTCGGCCAGACGGTCGACAGTGGCGTATGAAGTTTCCCTATTTACCAGTGAGTTAACCATAGCTCTGTAGTCAATATACCTGCCGTATGGCGGGTAGAAATCGTGATGCTGGCATATATGGGTTATGCCATTCTGAAGTATGGACAGACCGACGCGACGGCGGACCTGCGACGGAGTATCAGTGCCTACGCCATTCTCTCCGTCAATAACGAAGATCCATTCCTTGGCCCATCCCAAAGCCCAGGCAGTGGGACTGTTTGAGTTTTTTCCAAAAACATGATCAGCCATACCTCGACCGCCGACAGGTATCATGGACTGGAACTCCTCTTTCCTGCACATCCTTTCGGCAGGGGGGATCTTGGCCATCTCGATAGCCGCAAGCCATCTCCTGAGACTTTTCTTCTTATCTTCTATTTCGTTTCTGCTATCTTCGTTTTCGTTCATCATTTCCTCTCTACAAAGCCGCATGGCTGGCTACGAAATCCCAAAAATGTTTCTGTGGTGCAGTTTCATCGCAACAATATTCCAACTTGCCGGTAAACCCTGCCTTTTCCCTCAATTTCTTTATGCGATCAACAAAGTTGGGCAATTCCGTACTTATGGATCCAGATCTGTAAAAATGGTCAGTGGAAGCCGTCATCATTCTCATAACCCTTTTCCTCAACATGTCCATGTTATGATCGGCAAGCGTCTCCATTTCGCCTGCGAGAACGCCAAAACACATCTTGGCCGTTTCCATGCCATATTTCACGCGAGTGTAAGCATATGCTATGCAAAACCCATATGTAAGGCTCGCTTCCTGAACTGCCTGGTGACGATCGCATGAATAGAAAATCTCATTAAGATGCTCCACGATGTCCGGGCGTGGATGATAATCCGGCACAAAATCAGACGCCTCACTGGTAAACTTATTCCATGAAACAGACATGTCTTCAAGCCCACAGGCGACAGGCACGTCTTTGTCGTACTGCTTCCTGGCATACCAGCTAGTCCACCTTCTTATCGTATCATAGTTCCTGACTCCGACATTGTCAAGGAGCCTCCACACCCTTTCAGCACCGTCAGCCTCGAGAGAATAGTCAGTAAACACACGTCTATCAGCCGGTATACGACACTTTCTCTTGATGTCACGCTCAAGAAGCTGAAGAAGATGCATGGGATTGAAGATGATGTCAAGATCCATATTAGGAATCCCGTCAGCACCAGTCATCTTGACCGCCCACCCCTGTTGCGGGGACTGCGAGACATGCATAGTGGAGTTCGAGACGGCAGACACCCTGCTGTCACGCGGTATGAGCTCGGCAAATTTGTTATTGTTAGCACCGACTCCAGCGGAATAGATATTGTCGGGCAGCTGATTCATCTTGAATTTCACATACTGCTTACCATCGAGCGGATCAAGGGCAAGGAGAACATGGCGAACCTGAATGATGAAAGCCTCGTAATCGTCGTCAGTCAGCTTAGGTACCTTCCTCTGAACGGACGGATGCAGACGCTCCCTCTTGGCAGCTACGAACTGGGCAAACCTCTCCATTAGCAAATCGTAAGTTATGTTCCTACCGCACGGCCTACTCATGAACGACATGAAAAGAGATTCCCTCGAATCAATGAGTCTTATTATCGAAATAGGGAACAAGGATGCGATATTCTCATTGCAGTATGTCCACGAAAGGGGGTACGGCTCGATACAATAGGCGTTCATGTCACGAACACCGAAGACGTGCATGACATTGGTACGCTCCAGATCGTCCAGATACCTATTGTAGTTACGCTTGTTCGAATCATATGTCTTCTGGGACGACATTCTGCTGTCGACGGCCACTAGAGTGTCTCTGCGGCCTTTTGGGGACGACCATATCGTAGGACGGTCCGAAGACATGCCAAGTGCCCTCTTGTCGGCGCTCACCATCATAAACATAGACATGGCAATCAATCTCTTCTTATTGCTTCCTATGATATCTATCGCATGACGGACGAGCATGTCGTCGCTTGCCATGCAGTCATAAAGCTTCTTGTAGTCATAGTCACCTGACATTACTTACCTCCAAAAATGTCAAAAATATCGTCTGTCCTGTGATTAATGAATTCACACACGGCCCCTTTGAGGGACTCTAGGCTTTTCACTTTATGCACGGTCCATGCCTTTTCAGACTCCAGTATTTTACTTACTTTCCGGCCCTGCTCGACAAAATATCTCACGGGATGACGGAAATAAAAGAACATGCCCCACTCCTTTCCGGAGTACTTGCGAATACACCTTCCGACACGCTGAGGGACCCTAGTAATGCTGGCCCCACCCGACAGCATAAATACCGCCTGAAGAGGTTTTATGTCGAGCCCTTCATCTGCCAATGTCGTGGCAACGAGTGTCTTTAATTCGCGATTACGCATTGAATCGATGACGCGATTACGCTTGTTGCTGGAATCCTTTCCAGAAAGAAATTCAGAGCCTGGTATCAGTTTTTTCATCTTCTCGCCGTGTTTTTTGTACTGGACCAGCACAAGGCAGAGAATGTCGTTGCGGTTGAGGAATTGCACGATATCGGCTATCTTCTCGCAGAAGTAGTCATTGTCGCTAACGACCCTGCTGTACACTTCCCTATACGACTTTGTGTCACCGACATCGGGCGGCTCCACATTAGTAAAGAAGATATGGGCAGGAACAAGCTCTCCCCTGTCTGTGAGATAGGATGCCGATATGTCGACTATGCGTCCGCCGAAAAGTGCCTGTATGACCATATCCTCACCGTCTTCTCTTACGGGAGTGGCCGATCCGCCGAATTTGTAGTATGCATCGTCGGCCGAAAATATAACCTCCCTGCATGTATTCGCCGCAGCATGATGAACCTCGTCAAAGTAGAATCCCTTGCATGTCGATATCAGCTCGCGGACGCGCTCAGCACTACTCTCTATGAAGAACTCGTCTTCGTTCCACATGTCCTCGGTGTCAAACTTGTAGTCCTTGACCTTAAAATCAGTGTCGTCCTTATGAAGGCAGAGAATAGCGGTCTGCACCATGCATACCGTAACATCCTTAATGTCGCACTTTCCGTCACCTACCTGACCTATCTCACAATTCAGGAATAGGCTGAGGGTATCATAGGCCTGACGCATGAGATCCTTTGAAAGCACGAAATATATAAACGGCTTTACCTGAAGATCGGCAATCAGCTTTGTGGCGATAACGGTCTTCCCGCCTCCAGTGGCAACTTGAAATACGCCGCGGGTAAACTGGATGGACCTTTCTACGGTAAAGTCCTGATACTCACGTTTCTCATATTCTTCCATGGGAACAAACTGCAATTCTGGGAAGTTTGTCCCCGGGCGTTCCCTGCGGTCTTCGATGAAATACTCTATGTCGTGTTTTTCCAGAACGGTCCTGACATACCCGAGCAGTCCAGTCATGAACATTCGCCCAGGCTCAAACATCCTAATACGTCCATCCCAACCGTTCTTAAACGCCGGAGTGTGTTCGTACCCCTGCTTATAATATGACATCTCACGATCGATGTCGACATCAATATACGACGGCAACTCGGTCAGGATGACAGAATATTTATTTCCTACCCGAATATGGGTCTTTTCAATCTTCATCATCGAGGTTATGTCCTTTCGACATTGTAATTTGTTCATACGTTACTGGCTCTGACGGTTGCTCGGCATCGGCCAGAAATGACGCCAAGTCAACAGAGTCGACAAGGCCCCTAATATAGTGCAATTCGACGAGGGATGAGCAGTGCGGACAGACATATGTAGTAGAAACGTTCCCGAATGTCTTGGGCGACATCTCGACGCCGAATCCGAGCAATGAGCTCGAAGGCATCATGTCACCGCAACATGGACAGTTCTGATTCAACCAGCTTGGAAGGCCAAGAGTGGCCATCTTATCTTTTTTCTTCTGCAAAATATCTCTACTCATTTTTTACCTCTCGCTCAAAACAAGGTACTCTCTGTAGAGATTTTTTCAAGTAGAACTAAGAAAAAAACAACTATATTCCGCGGGGGATCTCGCCGCCGGCTATATATAAGTCGAAGGCTTTGTCAATAATGTCTCCGTACAGCTCGGCACGGACTCCATGAAGATTGATGTCACCGACAGTAGGAATGCTCATGACAGCTCCGTTCGCCACTAAAGCCCCGAAGGTGAGTGGCTTGTCTACGATAAAGGCTACTTCGTCCTCATCCGTCCCGGTTATCCCGACGGTATCAAATTCCTGCACGCCGGTACTGAAGTATCGTTCGACCGAGCCTTTTTCAACAATGTCGACATGGGATCCGACAAGGTCTGAATTGGACACAAGAATGTCGGGAGTGACGCGAATAGACGAGTCTCCGGGGGCAATATCCTGAGCTATCGGGATAGTATTTTCAAGTATCCTCATATATAGTGTCCTCAGGAATTTACTCTTCAGTGCTTCGCGGTCGGCAGCTACCACTTCCCTATTGAAATACTTCAAGTTGGAGAGTGTCTGCATTAGGTGGGCGGTGAACTCTGTCGGCGACGCAAGGTATTCCTTCCAGAAACGTTCCATATCGGCCTGAGTCTTTGCCCTTTCTGGATTGAACATTATGTCTTTCGACTCAATGCCCTCATTGACCATGATGTCATCTATATAGTGTGACGCCTCATGTATGAGTATCTCAACTATGCGATTCGAATCCCTATTGCTCCTGCTGAATATGTTCAGGGTTATGTATGGCGGAACCATACCCCTTTCGGAGAGTGCGGGATTGCCTCCCGTATACGCGGGGTAAAACCCACCAAGAGTGCCTGGATTTTCCTTATCGTAAAGCAATATGACAGGAATGGGACGATAGGGCAGGTTCCGATCTGCGAACATGTCCTTTACCTCGGAGTATACCATCGGGTAGTCTTCCAGCATCTGCACGCTGGCGAACATGTCAATATTGTTCGTAATCTGGTCACCCTCGAAGCTTTCTTCGACAATTTCTGAAACTTTCGTATACAGAGGAACCCTGTTTCGCACATAATCACTGTCAAATTCGAACTCTGGATCGATCGTGCGGTAACAATACTCGAGTGACGATGTCAGTATGCCAGAATTATGATCATACACTTTCTGGTCACAAGCTGATTCGTAGCCAAATGCCATAAGGACGCCCTCGGGCACAGAATACCATGACGACAATATGTCGAATGTATTAATGCCGTCCTCGGCAGTGTCCACGACATTGAATATGGTGCCGAAGAAATCCTCATACTCTATTTCGGAGGTTCTCTTAGCTATGTAATAGTAAGTCTTCGAGTAGAGTTTTTCATTCTCTGACTTTTTAAACATGTCAGTCATGGAGAACAGCGTCTTCATGAAATTTATCAGAATGTCATTCCCTTCCAGGCCGAAGCGCTCAGTAAGTCTGGGCACCCACGATGCCTCATTGTCAATCTCGGGACCGCCGTTACCAGATATTGAGTCGGATATGCGGCCGTGCATGATCTCACCCAAGTTTTTTCCGATATCGATGTCCATCAGTATTTCATTCTTAACTCGACTGAGGGATATTTTAGACATTATGTCAAAATTTCCGGAAGCGGCATCGATTGCAGCGTCATAGAGGTCATCCATAAGGAGCGTCACTATGGACCGTGTCACCGCTGCGACTCCCTTTCCTTCGGTATTAATGAAATAGAACGGTGGAGTAACCTTAAATGCTTCCTTGCCATCATCGTCGACATAACTGAATGAGCTGTTTACACACTCGAAATCTCTGCCGTCATACCCTACGGTATCCTTGGCCAACTTCAGCATTCTCTGATCACGACAGTCGACGAGAAGAACCTTCTCATTGCCATCAAGATCAAGCGGAAGTCCAGTTCGCTGAATGTAATTGTAAACTCCGATATAGTCGGATATGCGGTGAATTTCATAGTCCTGATATGGGATAGGGGCATTCGGGTAAAATGACGTCTCTAGACTGTCATCTTCATTATTTTCACCTATCCATTCAGACACCTTGTTGTGTATCTTGGATCGTTTTAAAGCATTAAGCTCCGCATCCTCTCCCTGCGGGAAGTTGGCACTTATATAATATGCATTACCGGTTTCCCTATCGTACATCATATGAACGGTAGCATCGAGACCGCCAAGGCGTTCGGCATGCCAGTACCCCTGTTTGTCCTTAACCATCGACTTTCGGCCCATAACATCCATCCGGACGCTCCTGGCTATCGCCGGGTCAGGCTTTCTGTTACCGTACATCTCCTTCAGCCTGTCATTGACGACTTTTGATATGAAAGAGTCCTCTATATAGGCAAGGGAAAGATTTATGTTCCGAGTTGTAATGATAACATTATCATCGTGCAACGCAACATAAATATTCTGATATCTTGACGAGTCGCTAACTGGCGACCCGTCAGGAAGGGTACTTATTCTCATTTAGAAATCCTCAGTTAAGCTTAACAACTGTCTATTTCAACAAAAACAGCTGTATGACCTCTCAGGATCACTTGCCGTTAAGCATTTCGAGCAGGATGTCGTGCACTGGCTTGTATATACCGGCCGCCAACAGCGCCGCAGGTGTCATGCCTCCAATCCGGGCATTCGGAACCCCTGTCCAGAGCGTCATGTCGTAAATGGTATTCTCCGATCCGAATACGACTGGACACATGTCGTATATAGCTGCCTCATAGTCGAATTCGCCATCGTCATTAACTATGATGTACTTCATCTGCGGCTTGAACTTCTTTGGGGCCCACTTGCCGAGCTGGCCTGCATCATAAGTGATCCACTGGCTATTAATGACAGTGCGGTATCCGATGATAGGAACGGTATTCATGAATGCCTCACCGCAGTAGTGGGTGGTCACTCCAAATCCGTGAACCCAGTTACTTGACTCAACCTCATTGTACCCTTGGTCAAGAAGGCCGAGAAGACCAATGCCGTAAGCTCCGGCCCTGCACGACGGACGGTGGCAATGACCAAACATCGTATCGACATCGAGAGACTTAACGACCTTGGCGTTAATATCGCCACTGACGCCATAATGCCTCATTTCACCATGAATGTACTTGGCGCTCTTGCCGCTGCAGTACACGCCCTTGAGTCCGACCGTGGAAAATCCCGTGTCTTCAACTGACATCAGGACAGACTGATCGATAAGGGGCAACAGTGAAGGGTGCTTCTTATTGAAATCCTCGACAAAACGCTCATGGTTACCCATAATTAAAACGCGTTCGCGGGCCCACTCGGCCATCTTCAGGAGAACGAAATGGGCCATGCCGTATTCGTCAACTACATTAGTGTCGAGAATAGGCTCATTTCTGTCCATCGAGAAGTGATTCAGAGATGAGCTGTTGCAATGGTCGCCGACATTGATCAATCTGTCTGGGAGAATGAGCGAAGCGGCCTTATCAACCACGCCGAGAGCCATCGGGTCATGTTCTGGGACGTGAGTGTCTCCAACTGCGAATTCAACGACATCGCCGCGAATAACAGAGTCTTCAGTCACTACATTGCCCATATAGCCAGTTGCCCACTTGCCATTAACCATTTTAAGACGACATGGAATCGGGCACACGGTACCGTCATCAGCTATGTGAAGGACGATGAAGCCATGTTCCCAGCGTTTTACCATTTCTCCCTTACGCCTTCCGGCGGCGGTCGAATCGACACAGTGACGAAACAGCTCCGCCTCGGTCTTCGGGAACTTATTTTTCAATCTGGCCTTATCCCTGAACTTATTGCAGGAACATCCAGTGGAGATAATAAAACAGTCACGATCGTGTTTGGTCAGTGTATGAACCTCATGCAACGGACGGTCAATTACCACTGCCTGATATCCCTCGTCGTCAGGAATGGCCGACTTTGTTGATCCAGAGGTATACATAGACCTATAGTACTGGCACCTTATGAGTGCATTACCGGCGGTAACTCTCTCCCTTACAATGGTGACATTGTCATTGCTGCCGACAAGGCGTCCGAGACGGCCGACCTCGTCACTCCTTGCTACCAGTACGAGATCGTCCATCTGAGCCAGTTTGCTACTGACAATATCGAAGTTGTCGAGTGCATTGCCAATATGGATGGGTCGTGCACCGGTGTGCCTGCACATGTTTTCAACACACTGCAATATTCCATCATTAACTTCAGACCCGTTCGTATCTCCGAAGACAACATAACTTTTACCGGACTCAAGCTCGACATTCGTGGGATAGTTAAGTCCCCTTACAGATATGATGAGCTCCTCGGCACAGTCCTTTATTTCATCGTAATCGAGTGGAGATTTTATCCCCGTGTCCATGTAGAACATTTTCTCGTCGTAGTTCTGCAGACGAACCATGTCGACGCCGACGCAAGACGCGAGGGACCTCCCCATCGAGTCGACATCTTCAGGGTCAAATCCTTTCTTAGCCTTAACAGTCTTCTTCTCACGCCCAACTTTCTTCTTGATGTTTTTCTCACTCACACTCTGACACGATTGAGTTGCCTCGTCGACAGCGGCCTGTACCCCTGCACTACATGTGTTGCAGATATCAGAATCTATAACTTCCCCAGTGCCTGGCTCAATGCCCACGACAGCGAAATCGCAAATCTTCTTTTCCTTGAGGCATCGTTCACAACGTTTCTTCTCTTTCATTCTATATCTCCGTGTCATTATTTTCCGAATCACTATCCATCGCTACTAACGAATCGTAGTATTCAGCTTTTATGTTCTCGTTCAATTCTTTGTTGCCCCGAAACATGTGATGATGAATGGTAACGGGAACGCGCCCTATGCCACCTATGTCGGACATCTGTATCGACTGCATGACACCTTCGTGCACACGCCCAGAAAAATATATGTCATCAATATTGGCGAACAACCTAGTCTGGAAGTCAGGGTAAAATGGTGAGGTGTAAAATGGTGAGTCACTGTCATGTGTCGGGTAATGATTTTTCCTCGGCATCTGGTATGCGACGATATCATCCTGTGCCGCCATATCCATGGCTATCTTCAGGAGATCTATTCGTTCCCCCTCCAGATGTTCGTCAGCGTCAAGCATAAGTATCCACTCGCATTTGCAGTGCTTTTTCAATATGTTCCTGGCAAGTGAAAAATCGTCTGCCCACGGCTCCAAAAACACTTTGGCTCCCAACTTCTCGCATATGGCAATTGTACCATCCTCTGATCCTCCATCTAGGACGACAATCTCATCAGCTATGTCAGAAGCACTAAGTATACTTCTCTCTATATACTTTTCTTCATTTAATAGAATATATGCTAAACTTATCATAATTTCAATGCCATTGCTATTCTTTTTGTCGCAATTTCCCACGTAAAGTCCTTTTCTATAAGAGCTTTCATCGTTTTAGCACGGCCTAAAGCTTCCTCTCGGTTGTCAATGACATGCCGCATATACATGGCCGCCTGTTCTATTTGAGGGGCCCCGACATCCCACATTCTCTGCCCTGAATAGTAGCACGATATAGCGTTAAGGTCGTCAGAACACGGGGAGTCGGAATTGCATTCTATCTTATAGCTGTTGTCGTCTCTCATGTATTCTGTCATTCCGGAATGAAAGCAGGATATGACCGGAATTTCACGGGCACCCGCCTCTACTTGAGTTAGGCTAAAACCTTCGCCTCTCGACATATGCACATAACAGTCGCAGGCATCATATATGTATGGCATTGAGGCAACTGGTATGACGCTATTGTAAAGAATAACCTGAGGGGCATCCGGGCGATCCTTAACGTGTTTTTTCAGGGAGTTCACTACCGTTTCTTCGGAGTATTGCGTGGATATTACCAAGCACACATCGTCCTTGCTGCTAAATTCGCTGAAAAATGCCTTGATTAGGGCATCATAGCCTTTTCGTGTGTTCCACTGTATTACGGTAAGAAACTTATATGAACCAACATGCTGGCTCGGTGGCGTTCCGTAGAGGCCTTTGCACTTGCTGAAATCGATAGCGTCCTTATTAATGTCAGTCCCGAAGTACAGACCCTCATCTATCCCCAATGGCATTACCCTGATATTCTTTTTTACCCCGTGAGATGCAAACAGGCGCCTATTCGACTCGGACGGTACCCACACTTCGTCACTGTACTCGTTGCAGTACTTGGTAAAGTCACGATGCAGGGAACTAGTCTCCATCATCGTGAAGAATATTCTCTTGCCGCCATGACGGCGATGAGGCATGGGGGTAAACGCATACACATAAGGATACGAAGTGCTCTTAGGCTTAAGTCTCGAGTAGTCCCTTATCACCATCTCCACTTCTTTTTCTACCTGTACTGGAGTCGGGTAGATATCAAGCACGGGAATGACCCCATACCGATGCAGACGCTGAACTATCTCCCTATTCATGTTGGCATATCCGCCAGCGTCCAGAAAGGATCCCCACCACCCGGCGACCGTGAGGTCAGAATCGAAATAAGACCCGTCATCAATGGAATCTTTCACCGAGTCATGGCTCAGCCTGTAGACATGCCTGTCGAAAACGGCACGCAAATGGCTGGACATAGAAATTGGAACATTAGCCAAAAGCTCTTTTTTGCGATCAGCGATCCTTTTGGCGACCATCTTGGACAGCTGTTCCGGATCTACCTTGAATATGTCCTTGTCGTCAGAATATATTCTGGAGACAATGCCATGATCTACTTCCACACGACAGCCAGAAAGGCTACATGAGGGGATATCGACATAGTTACATTGCAGGTCTTCCCTGCCGGCGAACATCACTTCCATCATCTCGCTCTCGTCGACGGCATTGGCTGTCCGTGACGACATGAATGAAATGATGTTTCCGCTCTCTCTCTCGGAAACAATCAGCATACAGCCTCTCTGTCTAGGACAGCTCTCCGGACACTATCCTGCTTGGTTCTACCATCAGTATGCTTCCGTCGGTGCGTCTTATGTTGACGACGTTAGAAGCTCTAGTGTTTAGACTATACGCTCTGGAGGCTACTCCATCAAGGGAAAACTCAAAAATAATGTCTTTTTTCAATGATATTGCACTAAATGCACCCATATGCACCGAAATGAGAGGAGAAATTTCGTAATCAAGAGCAACATCGGACACAGAATTAAATGATCTGCCGAATACATTCACCAGTGATTCGTTAGGGGCATACCACCGGTCGACATAGGACCTCATAACGGCAGGATGTTCGTCAGTGTACCCGAAATCAGATGTAGATATGGTGGAAAATGACGCGTCGGTCCTGAGGACCTTGATCGCGGCACCATCTATATAGGAGAAATGCCAGATATTGTCCATAATGTCGAATGATACGGGAGTCCCGAGACTGCCCAGTTCAAAACGCTCTATGAAAGTAAAGTTAGAAGCCAAGGTGGCGACATAGGCGTTATCTTCCAGCTCGTCATGAACGAGGACATAATATATGTCGTCAATCAGCAGAACATCCTTCATAAGATCTGAATCCTTGCCCATTTCGGAAACATATGACACGCCAGTGACGGTCAGCGTGCCAGAAGTTTCCATCGTGCCGAGATCGGTGTCGACGACGGACTCTATCGAGTCACGGCTGGAAGAGTATATGTCGGTGCGGTCGATTGTCCTGTACATTGCCCCGATATAGTCGAGGGAAATCGTATCGCCTCCATAGTTAATCATATCAACAACAATGCTAAACTCTGAATTGAGTCCGAGAGTCATCGTGAATTTGTCAGAAGACGGTTGCGACTGGCCGAAAACAATTTTACCAAGCGTAGAGTCAGCCGAATAGGACGTGGGATCGACCATAATGCCCATGGGATAGCCAGAAGTTATCCTGTACACTTCTACATCGTAAAACCTGTTCCACCCGCCGTACGGTGCCGTATAGTTGACTGAATCGCCCCTCTGCAACAGCTCGTTGACGCGAGACAGGACGATCCCGCCGAAGCCATCTTTCATTAGAGGCTGGCTGTTCCATCCGTAATCGACCAAGTCGGAAGACCTGGAGTGAGATATTCCGTACCTTACTCTGGAAGTGTCCGGCACAGTCCCCTGATGAGTGAAAATTATCTCCCCGACATATCCGTCGGCCCCTTCCCTGATCTGTATCGGCTGGAAGAACATCGTGTACCCGCTCGGCTCGAAATAGTCATACTCCATGCCCGTAAATTCAGGAGATTCAAAGGTGTCGGGATTACCCGAGAATGTAACTTCGTACTGCATGAACCTACCGAATGCCGAGGATGAGTCTATATCGAACTCACTTCCAGCTCCGAGGATGATCCATTCGCCATAGGTCACGCCATCATCACTAAACCTAACCTTGAATGTAGTCCCCGTTCCAGTTGGAGTCGCTGTGTTAAACTTGAGGGAGCTGAATAGCCTCGTATCGCCCAAGTCGACAACATTGGTATATGTTCCGCTAGTAACATCAAAATTGGGAGACTGAATAATACTTTCGACAGAATCTATGGCCGTCTGTGTAATGTCATCGACATCGTTTACGGAAATTACCTGACCTCCACTGTCGACGGCGTATTTTTGTGCCACGAGATCCGAGTAGGTATCGACATTGGCAACCTTCACCGGGAAAACCTCGACATTATCGAGTGAATCCGCTGCAGACACATCGGCCAGAGCCTGATCGTATGAATATTCTGACTGACTCTCATTCATGTCTGACAGGATGATGATTATTTTCTTCGAATCGCCAATGTAGTCAGAGAATTTTATGATACGCCTAGCCGCAAGCGACACGGCGTCGTTAAGCTGACTGGAACCGAGCTCAGTGAAAGAATCGATGGCATTTTGTATGGACAGCGGATCAGTTTCAGGCTTCCTTATGTATCTGCTGGCATCAACCGAGGGAAACCACCTCACGGATGATGTGATCATTACTTCCTTGTCGGCTTTTGCCTCGTCGGGGAATTCAGAGAAAAATCCGTTAACCTTAAGGACAGCATAATTTTTAACCTCGTCTTCCCTTGATATGACAATAACGTCACTGTCCTGCTCATTTCCGGTATCATCGTCATCGAATTCGTAGAATTTGAAGCTCGTGAATATCCTTGTCCCATCCTCGACAGGACCTTCAGATCCGTCGGGAAGGATGACGGTAGCTCTATAGATTACGGTATAGCCAGCGCCGTCACCAGAAAGCCTCGTCGGGAAGGCGTCAACGACTTTTCCTTCCGTATACTGCTTGTCTACCGTAATTATCTCCAGCTTATATCCAAGAGTGGGATTTGCCTCATCTCCAGCGGGAGATGAGAATGCATAGTTCTCAAGAGTCCTGTCAACACGACTGCCACTGGACAGCATCTTGCCATTGTCGTATGTCACCGTTCCACGAACTGCTATGGGTAAGGTCCTGTTTCTCACCGGACCCATGCCAACTACAGCTGCAGAACGCAGAGAGTGGTTATGAATTTCATATTCCGCCACCACGGGTGAAGTATGAAGGGAAACGGCATGCACGTGATCAGCGACAATGGTCTCACCATATGATACGGTGACCGTGGTCGTGCCAATTCCATTCGCATCCAGAACAACCTCATGGTAGTGATCGCTGTCACAAGTAGTTCTCAGATGGCCAACAGTGGCCGTCGGAGCGTCCAAGGGGGCATCGTTAGGATCGTAGAACGGAATAAGCGTCACGTCGCCAGACTCAGAAGTCTCGTATGTCCCGATATCAAACGACACATCAGGAAGGGCATTACTTGCCGAATTTACTATATAGTCGTCTTTCCATGTCACTTCAGCCACTACCCAATACCGACTCTCCCCATCACGGACGATAGGATGGCTATATTCGTCGAATCCAGGCCCCTTTGGAGATTCTCCGAGTGGAGTTTCGCGCCAAGTGGCGGACTGGTACTCGGCCCGATCAACAGGCTCTATACTAAGAGTTATCCCAAGAGGCTCAACGGGGCGTACTTTAGGTTTTGGTATCGTCGCTGGAGATCCGCCTGGGGTGGTAGCTGGAAATGTCGGAGTTTCACTGTCTATTCCAGTGCCAATAACATTATTCTTCCTGGACCTCGTGAACAGGGTGACGAACTTACACTCTGGAGAGTCGCACGGATTAGGATCATCGCCTGCTTCCCTATATGGTGGTCGTCCTATGAAAACATTCGAATAAACTCTGTTTGTGACCCATCCGTAAGGAACGTCGGTATCATCTTCATATGGCCCTTCAGTTGGTGGAAGCATGGACCATCTCGGGAGCCTAGTCTCCACGGTGAGTCCAGATCCGGAATATACGACACCCATATTGTCGCCAACCAAATCTTGATATACCTGCTCTATAAATGGGAAGGCCCTAAATGATGACGCTGGTAGGTCACCATTTACCGTGACGTAGTCGTATCCGTCTGACCATAGCGAGTCACCGCCGGAAAATTCTGAATCGGGATTGGTATTCTCAGCTTTTGCATAAAAATAGAAATTAGCTGCCGGCAATGTGCCCGCCCATATTACCGAACCGGACTTCTTGACTGAGAATCCCCGATACGAAACCTCCGCACTCACAGATTCATCTTCACCGTTACCGCCCGCCGCAATTTCGGCTACAGTTGTTGGTGCTGGTATTGGTTCGTGAGGCCCAAGCAGGACGCCGTCAGCTGAACCGCTTATCGTCTCACTCATAGATGGGGTCATGCTCGATCCGCCTGACTCGAAATTAACGATCGTGCCGTCGTCTACAGGACCTTCTTCCTTCCACCATACGGTAGCTCCGACATTCACCTTCGTCTCGCCATCTGCTACAGCGTTGCCCATTCCCGTCATCCTGAGCACAACGGGGCTCTTATAATAAACATTCTGCTTATTGACGATCTTCCTGTTGCCGCTCTCATATTCGAACTCGGCGTGAATCTCAAGCAAGGCCACGCGATCCTGCTGTGGCAAAGTAAACGACGCCTTCCCAGCAACGACTTCCAGTGTAAATTGGCTCGGCGAGTCACCGAGAAGGTCATCTGCCAGGAGGCTGTTTTCTATAGATGCGGCATAGGCGTCATCTGCGGCATTTGAGCTGGCCACATTATTAACACCGAGAAGAGCCTCCGTGTCGCCGCAACCGTTTGGATCATCGAGATCCTCATCCTGCACATTAGCTGACAAGATATCCCTTCTTGCGTCATATATGGAAACGCTCAGAGTTCCGTTTGCAGGGAAGTCCTTGTCCGTAATTTCATACGATACAGTTATTTCACCGGCATCAGTCGCATACGCCCCAGGAACGTCAATGTCATACGGCTCCTCTTCCGGCTCAGGAGGCGAACAGTCGTAGAAAGTCACCACACTATCAACGCTGGACCGTATAAATATGGGTGAAGCGAAATAAACATCGAAAGCGTCCATGAGGACGATGGCAAATCTCTCACCTGATGTATCATAAATGGTCATTACAGGATTTATGCTGTACTTCTTGGCGATATATTCCCGGGCATTCGCCGATCCCAATGTAACGGGAGTGAGATCTTCGGTAAATGAGGACATGTCAGTAGAGGTAAGTCCATTAATTGACACGACCTTATGATCCATCACGAAATCAGGCTCTCCGTCATAGTACACGGGGTCGGGGCTGATTACTTCGGCGGTCTCATCTTCATCGAAAACGGCGTCGTCGGCATCGTCTTTCATCTCGCCCTTTTCCATATCGTCAAGGGCCTGTTGCCTTACCAGCTCGCGCTCAGTAAGGTCGAACATTGATTTTGCAAAGGCATCTTTCGTGTCCGATGTCATGAATCTATCTTCAGTTACCGGCGACAGCCTTATGGCTGCATACCCATTCATCGTAGTCAACTCCATGGAACCGACAATCACCCTGTCGGGATCATCATTACTGTCATCGTACCCATCCGTAGGCTCCACCTGTGGCGGGTCAAGCTGGTCACGAAGTGCTTCCGGGACCTTTTCTCCCACATATATGGGAGTTACCTCAACGAGGCCTGCATCGATAGGGAGTTCCGTCTTAAGATTGCTCTTAAAGTCACTTTCGTCTGTCGCGGGCAGCAATATTGACGAGTGTTCAGTCATCAGAAAGTCGGACGGCATGGAATCAGCGATAGTCAGCCTGGCAGTCTCTTCCACAATAGCAGTCACCGTCGTCGTATGGTACTCTTTCGTGCCACCGCTGGCAAGGCCTTGCGGATTCCTGTTGTCGTCAATAATGTCGATAGAGTCGCCCCTGGAGAATTTGCCAATATTGGCGGCAGACACATAGAGGAAGGTAGAGTCTTGTACAGCATCCTGTACAAGTGCTATTGTTTCCTGCTCATTTTCCGTGTCGATTCCAAAATCGTCTTCGGGATTTTTATCCACATAGAATTCCACCGTCGTTCCGTTCGGAAGGGGATCGCCGTTGGCGTCAACTGTCTCGATATCAAACTCTGCTGTCTGGTCGAGGAAGTAAAGATTGACGAATTCCCAGTCGGCAAGCGGGGTGAAGTCCCACTCGACATGGGCGCCGTTCGCGGTCTGCAGATAGAATGTAACGTCTCCCTGCTGTGCAGCGTCAAGAAAGAAAAACTCTATTCCGTCAGTCTGTTCCCACCCTTTGGAGAATGCATCTGACGGTGAGCTCTCCACTACGACGCCATCTATCCCTAGGTGGGCCTGATGTATTAGCGGATCCACAGTAATGGAGGTGGTCGAAGAATCTATCACGCGGCGTGAAGATGATATGCCGTTACGATCAACAACGGACACTGTGCTTCCGTTCTGGAACACTGTGGGGTCATTAGCAACGTCAAGCACCGTGTCTCCGGCTGTTACATCCATTACAGGTATCTCACGGGGAGTATTCACATCGTTGCCGAATACATACCTTACGGAATCCTTGTCGGGATCAGACACGGATATGGTCATCGAACTAGCCCCATCGGGACCGACTTCGCCTGACGAACGCGTAGGGTTCCCGACTGACCACATATCAGCCCACTTAACTCCAGCGTCAGAGAACGTAGTCTCCGACCAGCCCAAATTAAATCCGTAATTAACGTACTCAGTGCCGTCGCTCAAATTCTTGAATCCGTATGACACAATGCCGGATCCAAGATGATCGCGAATATCTGAAGCGACCAGAGGATTGCCATCCGAGTCATGTCCGGATATAACGGAAAGATCATCTATGCTAACGAACACACCCATGACCTTCTTCGTCTGACTGACGGGAACTATATCCAGCGGACGTCCGCCAAAGTTGACGAAATCAAATGTGACGATGCCGGGATAGTCGGCATTAAATCTTGAGACAAGCTCCTCCGCAACTGACTTACGCACGCCGAATCGGTCGCGCCAGCCCATACTTCCAGATGAGTCGGCAACGATGGACACGTGCAGATCCTTGCTTTCAAGGACTATTTTCTGAGTTCCCTCTTGCTGATATCCATAATAGGGGCTCGGATCAGTTATAAGGGTAGTATTGTTGTAGGTTCCGCCAGTAAAGCTTCCGCCGAAAGAGCCGGTGCCTGACGGAGTGACGATCACATTATCCGGTATGATATTGCCATAGGCGTCAAAATTAGCAGCCACCCTCATAACCCTGTGAATGCCCCCTGTGGCAGTCCATGAGGTGCCGGAATCAATGCTTATGGCAGCTCCAGAGTAGTCGCCAACATTATATCCCCATGAGGCATAGTTGTTCTCGTCTCCGCCGGTCTGAAAAAAGATAATGCACAGGCCATCGGCAGGATTGTCCATCTCATCTATGTCCATCTCAAACTTATACCACCCAGGAGAAGATAATTCGGATGAAAGCAAAGTGTCAGACCCAAGAAGATCGGTCGGAACTCCATAAACATCACAGTTTCTCACTTCCATAGTAACGGAAAAGTCAACTGTGGAATCTGCCGCTGAGATAAGCAGGTATGACGAGACCCATCCTATGGACAATACGCGCTGGGGGAAGCTTACCACCTGAGAGAGGCGTGTTGGAGCTACCGCGGCATTGCTCGTCTCTATAAACTTCGTGGCACCCCACGACGAGACTCTTAGTGTTCCGTTAAAATTATTGGACATGTAAAACCTATTGATTAACTGGTTATTTAATTATACATCAAAAACACCCGATAAGCCTTGCTGCACCAACATCAACCCACAAAGCGAACATATTGACCGGACTGATAGATGATATAGCCAGAGGATGCAGTGCATGCCACCGTAGTGTCATCAATTGCATATATCCCGCTAAGATGAGTGGGCAACGGAGTAAATTCCGGATAGACGGATAGATCGGACGACTCAAGCCACGACTCGCCATTGTCGCCGCTAGAATAGATGACATGTCCGGAACCCACAATATATGAAGTTCCGTAAAATGTTTTCATGTCTATAACTTCCTGCACGAGAGGAGAGAGGTAGTGCCCGTGTCTGACAGAGTCAATAGTGACCAGATCGAACTGCCCCCTCCTGACGAGATGGCTATGAGTGCCTGAGTGATTATATCTCATGAATGTAGTCGTGGATCCAGCGGCATAATCCCTGCCAATTGCAGTGACCAGGTTAACAACTGGATCTGCAACAGTCAAAACGACATGGGAGTCTGACATGCCTGATCCGTCAGCTATCTCAATTATGTCACCCGCAAGAATTAATGATGCATCCGATATAGTTACAGAACTGTCGCCCTGAGCGACAGGAGAGGCAACAGAGTAGTCGCCGACATGCCATTTTCCGTAAAGTATTTCAGCTCTGGCACTATTTTCTACCAGAAGATCGACCGTAAGCGGAGCTGATAACGTAACGTCATTCCCGACAATGGAATCGACTAGGGCAGAGAAAGATACCCCCGTATCATCTGTCAGTCTAAGTTTTATGCCGACACCCATATTGTTCGTAGAGCTAACGGTAATGGTATCGTCACCTATAAGGGCGTCAACAGTAACAGGAGCGGTGGACACAATGTAGGTATCGGTGAATTCAGTCGAGACTGTCTCGCCGTATCCGTTCGTATTGAGCAGAATGTAATAGCCCTCGCCGACCTTTTTACTATCATCAGTAGCAAGGTCTATGGCACCATCCAGTCTGGCAACGGTAATGGACTCAGATATGGAATTATGCTCAACTACTTCCAGACGGTACTTTACCGACGGATTGTCTCGACGATAGGCAAGCAGGGTATCGCCAGCAAATAGAGCAGCATTGCCGGAAACGGTGGAATTGTCCATTCCGACAGCACCATCGAGCAATAACTCGACTCCGAATGAAGTGACCGTGCCGAATCCCGACACGACGCCGGTAATGGGACCTGGAACGGAACTATACGAATGATAATGACCAGAACTTACGCTCGATCTCGTATCATTGAACTCTGGCCTCGACACAAACGGCAATGACGACAGGAAGAAGTCTTCTCCTGGAATGAGCGTATTAAATACCGAATAGGTAGCCGAGGTGTCGTCACTGGCAGTCCCTGAATATGATTCATTCACCGTCATGCTGATCTCGTCATTGCCATCTACCATGACAGCGCCAGTCGGAGGGAATGCCTCGGAACCATTTACGGATATGAGATTGTTCCTTATTTCATTTACACTACGCTGGGTGTCGAAATCGACATTAACGGGAACGGTTCCGTCGCTATTAGAGGCAAGCACAATTGCACCGGGAACGAGTGAGGCAATTGGATCTGCAGTCTCAGGTCCGTCGAACTTCCTAGATACATTTATATAGGAATCGGTATTTGACAAGATTTTCATTATCGGATAATTTTCCCTCGTCAGTCCATAATCGTACTCTTCTGGGCTAAGGACCATGAATCCACCACTCAGATCACCCTGAGACACAATGCCCGAATACGTAACGTATATCCTGACGGAATCGACCCCCTCTATAACAAACAGATCGCCCGCTATGAGTGCAGAAGTGTCGCCGGTGACCGTTATAGATACGGTGGAGTCGTAACGGCCCAGTCCATTGGAGATAATTTCCATATCTGGCACTGATGAAGATGAGAACTTAACGGACATGCCTACCAGCTCGTCTACAACGACATGCTTGTCTATCGTTGCACTGATTATAGTTTTGTCAGACAGCGGGACGAGCATCCCGACAGATCCGGAAATATTAATTGAGTCAATGGTGGCGACATTGCCCACTGAAGATACGCTTCCATCCCTACTCCTGTCATCACTGAAGAAGCCTCCGTTATCCCACAGTAGGCCAGCTGACGAACCCAGGGAGACTCTCTTTTCAGAGTCCTCATGGATGACGTTCATTTTCCACGGCCTGATTTCGAAACGGGTTTCCGCTGATGAGACGGCCATGTCGCCGAACACAGTCACATAGTTTCCTGAATTGGAAACGATCACATAGGTATCGGCCCCCATCACAAGCTCTCTTCCTACGAGAGAGTTGTCCGCAGGACTGTCAGAGTCAAAAGTGACCCCCATAATGACATTGAGATTGTCAAGAACACGCATAAGGTTGACAGTTCCCAGTACGGAGCTCATTGAATATTTTTCCGTCCAGCGACTGCCTGTTCCAGTAGAGACATAGACTCCCCATAAGGTACCATCGACATTGCGGGCACATGTTGCCATAGATCCGTCCCTGAGTAAAGTGTATGACACTGGAGACATTTCTTCCACACGATTACCGTCTGTATCGTAAAACTTCCCTGCGAGCCAAGAGATGCCCCTGTCGTCACTGTGAGATACGAATCCGTCTCCTGAAACTATTATAGTATTAACCAGATCCTCATTATCGTGAACCACGCCATCCCAGTCTCCCCACCAGTAGTCAATTCCCAGCTCTTCATCGACAAGAGAATTCCATCTCGGGACAATTCTTGTAGGAATACCGCCTATTCTGTCGGCATCCACAGCAGTCCATGATGAAAATTCCACATCGTTATTTATGTACAGCCCCTTATCGGTAGCGACATAGACCGTATCCTCGTCATACTGCATCACATCGTACGCAGAAGTACTAGAGTCGACATCGACAAAAACCCAATTAGCCTCAAATGACACACTGGAATCCATCATGTAGAATCCCATATTGCTGGCGGCAAATATCTTATTGACAAAACGGCCGAACCCCTTAATGACACGCCTCACGGCTGACGATCGGTTATTGAGTGCGTCCCTGCTGTACAGTGACAGACTGGCAAGATCGCTCTTGTCCCTGTCTATGTGCTCGTCTACATTGTCAGGGTCGCCGGGAATGAAATTGTAGTCAAAAGTAGTGAGGAACATGTTTTCCATTTCAGAATCTACCGAGGGGAACGCATACTTGGCAGCAATGATAAGATGCAGGAGGTTTGACTCATACACATCAGCAAGGCGCTTAGGGAGTCCAGAATCCTCGATGGACAACATATTCTCTATAGCCTCATGTGTGTTGACTCCGATATTGGTTATCTTGCCATCATATACGGTTATTACGACATCGTCGTCGCCGCCAACATCAGGTGTATACGAAACGGGCAGGCCAGTGCCTGACACACGCAATGACGGAGAAGATAGCAATAGCTTATTGCCTGACTTCGCATAGTAGTCATAGAATATCTTCTGAGCAAACATCTGACCGTCCGTCTTGGCCAGAAGTACGGACACCGTCCCCGAGTCGGGGAATAAAGAGACGTCCTCTGTGGAGATCGACATGTCGCCTATAGATACGGCGGCTGACAACGTGGTCGACACAGAGAAATTTATCACGCTGACATTGCTGACATCGACATAAGTCCGCCCGCTCCTGTCTATCCCCTTCTTAGTGGATTTGACAAGTCTGTCATTTATATACAGGTCATAACCGATACCGTCAGGCCAGCCGTCGAGAATCGGATAGAACTGTTCGAAAGAGTCCACGATGTCGATATTGGTGCCCAGTAATATATCTCCGCCCATATCGTATGAATTATACGCATTATTAAGCATAAAGCCGAACTTTTTAGGCACAAGATCCTCATATAGCTTAGGGACCGGAAGTCCAGTGTCGGAATACACTAATGTTGCATCTGTCCCGTCATATGAATACATAGCGTTGACGCTGCCCAGAAGGACTGAATCGTTCTCGTACGACCATTGAGCCGAATATGTAACGCCCTCAAAGGGAGAGATGGTCGTCCATGTAACCCCGTCAAACAGGGCCAGTCCGTCACGGGCCGGGACATACACATTCCCGAACGCCGCAAATGGAGCCCCCCATTCGGAGTTGGATGACGGTACGGAAGATAGTGCCGCCCATGTTGACCCGCTGTCAAGGCTGGTAAATATTTCTCCGTCTCTTGACATGGCAAAGTATTGCCTTATCGGACCATGCGTGTGTCCAGACTCTTCAGCGATAACGCCGGCATCAACCTGATGGTAATGACCTGAGTCGGCAGATGTCTGCCCGTCACCCTTGCCGTTTACGGAAATGGTATGGAAATGCCCGGACTGAACAGTTGTCTTGTCTACGGACGGATCATGGAAAAGATAAAGTATGTCGGAACTCGCCAGATCGAACATGAGCCAAGTCTGTCCAAAATCGTCACTCATCATAACAGTTCCCGTGGAGGCAGATATGAATCTATCTCCGTATCCCATAATGACAGCACGCGAATCACTGCCGAATACCGGAGACTTGACGTGCCTAAATCCCGTTCCAGACGAATGGGTCGACACCTTCATGCCTGAGCTGGTAGCTGCAACCATGATGCCGCTGTAGGATTTCGAGAAATCATATATGTATCCGTCAATTCCCGAACCGGAAAGTATTTTCCATTCCTTGTCGACCGATACCGATGTCATAATTTCGGAGCTCGTCACCGAATAAAACTTATCTGCAACACTTCCGTCGTATCCAGATACCAAATTATGTTCAACGAACATCTTCTTTGGGGTCCACTTATGGAAGTCGTTCCTGACCAGATACAAAGGGATAGGGTCGGTTTCGGAATCCGGGTCGACTTCCTGCTCTATTTCCCTGACAATCTCCTCGTCTGGCAATACCTCACCGGATAGCCTAGTTGTCTCGTATCCGTACTCAGTTAGCCTGTACTGTGACACGAAAAACAGCCATATAGTATCGAAGCCGCCATCGACAGCTTCATTTCTATTGCCTTGGAAAGAGTAATAATCGTCGACAGCCGTAACCTGTATTTCCGCCTCTGCTATCTGAGCGTCGTATGACGCATCAACAGCGACAGTGACGCCTGTCTTAGACTGGCATCTCAGCGCGGCCTCTTCGAGCCGTTCCCTTATATCTCCCGTTTCCGTCACTACACTGACACCATTAACGAAGAATAGATAGGCACCACCTGCGGGTTTTCTGTACACGCCGTCAGAAGTCCCTATAATATAGCTTCCACCACCGTCATCCGCAGCAGAGTAGACGATCTTGACATTCCCTGCAGCATCATCCCTTTCAGATTCATAGACGCGGCCGTCGACAGATCTGGCCCTCGTAGCCCGCGGACCGCACTCTTCGAGAAATCTTCCGAGATGACTCAGCATAGGAATCATTTCAGGCTCGAACTTGCCGGACACGATTTTAGATGCTGGTATATAAAGGATGTTGTCCTGAGGCAGACTTCCCGTAACTTCGGAATTGGTCAGTATCTCAATTTCCACCTGATCTACATGGGCCGCCTCAAGAAGGGTAACCGTGACATTGTCAGCGGCATCAGGGACGAAAGTGAACGTGTCTCCTTCTTCGATAAGTCTGGAGTCTCCCGCCAGTGCCTGATTTTCCATGGCGGTTATCGGGGTGGTAGGATCAGGGACGATTATATTGTTGCCATCATGCTCTTGGGCATATGCCAGCGCGGCTCGAAGCATAAACCTGTACAGGCTACGCTCTTCACTCTCGAATATCCATCCGTCGTGATCTATTCCGTACTTTCTGTATTTCACAGTAACATCGCCGACAAAAGAGACCTGCTTGCTCGAGGCGGTCACTGTGGCGTTGTCACCATAGTATGGTTCGCCGTTTATGTAAATCTGCACTGGGTCCGACTGCGACCATCCGTCACTGTCGTCCTCGGGCATGTCCAGCTCGTGAGAATGCCCTTCAACACTGACGCTCCCCTTCATACCTCCCACGACGAAAGCAGAAATCTCATGAAAGTGCCAAGCACCGTCGCCATAAGTATCGACAGTTATGCCGTTACCTGACGAGTCTACAGAATAGGTATGGTAGTGATCAAGCTCTGCTGTCGACACGTCGCTATTCTTCGCAATGAAGATGATCGAATCGCCGACGGCGTTGGAAAGTATCATGTCTCTGCGGTCGGTCTGGAGCCTTATCGCCTGCGGGTCGTACGTTCCGTCCCCGCCGTGCCGGTGCCCCTTAATCACGAAGTCGGCAAACTCTCTCATGGCCCCTTCGAAATTGGCGAGACTACGGACATCCGAAATGTCAACCTCAGTGACGAGACCGTTCCTCGTTGTTACCTGGCCGATATACACCCTTCCCGATCTGGATGCCGACGACTGAGTCCCTGTGTAGGAAAATGAGGCGGCGGTTCTTGACGGAGCAAGCGTATTTGATGTTTCAACGACAGGGCTGTCATTATTGGGATCCAGGTACGGTGTGGCAGTAGTGTAGTTTGCGTTCCTATACGCATAAATAAACACGTCCGCATTGTCGGGCAATGTCATCGTGTGAGTATATTCGATCTTGTCGTAAATCTGTCCGGTATCCTCGTCGACATAATACCCCTCTTCAAGGACGATGTCGGTAGGCAATACAGCTTCACGCTTCTTGACATCCCATCCGCTTTCCGAATAATAGCCGCCGACAAATCCGTCTCCCCACGTAATGTCTACCGACAGGCCTGACGAATGAGTGGGAAGCCATCCTTGAATAATACCCACGCCGACAATACCGACGTATGATTCGAGATTTCTGTCAAGAGTGACGAATCTCTGCCTGTCAGCTTCAGCGCTGTACAGGTGACCGTCGCCGAAGAATGGCAAGCGGTAATGGTCGGTATAGAATGATTTAAATGCCATAATGAACCTTTAGTGATTGATGTACATAGTTGGAATATCCATAGAAAAATATTCCTTTCAGAACATTGGGGACTATAAGCTCCCAATACCCGGAGCTATCCCCTTGCGGGGTTACGCTCCAGGAGCGATGCTTCCCGCCATCGGCGAGAAGCCCAAGATAAACTTCCACCGAAGCGTTCAAGTCGACGTGTGTGTGCGTTAATGCACATTGAGCCCCTGAACTCCTTTCGATTTCCATTTTCTTTCGCATTCCTCTGCTTTCTGAGCGGACATAATGTCCGCTCAGGGTGACGGGAACATCCCGTCATGTAGGTCGACATGGTACTTTGTTATTTTCGCAGTCTTCCCACAAATTCTCATTATACAACATGAAAGCAAATCAACTATATTCTTCTTTTATCTTCTATAAAATCAGTACACTGTTAATATACTAAATTATACTACGA
>Ga0114918_10000448_pt1 | contig 35761 bp, 36 predicted proteins | sample LantaG_FD_87015 | JGI IMG/M metagenome (GOLD analysis project Ga0114918, IMG submission 87015) | Deep subsurface microbial communities from Baltic Sea to uncover new lineages of life (NeLLi) - Landsort_02402 metaG | ecosystem: Environmental > Aquatic > Marine > Oceanic > Sediment | place...
GATCTCCAGCGTGGCCTGGATGCCGGCTATGCCCCCGCCCACGATCAGTGTGGCCGGATTGATGGGCACCTTCCTGATGCTCAGCGGCTGGTGGTGCCGCACCCGCAGGACGGCCGCCTCGACCAGCGCCTTCGCCTTCGCTGTGGCCTCGTCCCGATCGTCGTGGACCCAGGAGCAGTGCTCCCGGATGTTGGCCATCTCGAAGAGGTAGGGGTTCAGACCGGCGCGGGCACAGGCGTTGCGGAAGGTGGCCTCGTGCATCTGAGGGGAGCAGGAAGCCACCACCACCCGGTCGAGCCCCAGTTCCCGGATGTCGTCCTCGATCAATGCCTGGCCCGGAGTGGAACACATGAACTGGTAATCCCGCGCCACGGTGACGTCAGGCAGGGTGCCTGCCCACCGGGCCACCCCCTCGCAGTCCACCGTACCGGCAATGTTACTACCACAGTGACAGATATAGACGCCGATCTTCATCGCTGCCCCCTACAGGAAACTCTCCAGAAACCCCGCGACCTCGCTCTGCCAGAACACAGGTCCATCGGTGCAGACAAACTTCTCCCCCAGGTTGCACCGCCCGCACTTGCCGATGCCGCAGTGCATGCGCGCCTCCAGCGTGGTCAGCATCTGGTCCAGGGTGAAGCCCAGTTTCTTGAGGGTGAGGGTGACGAAGTGGATCATAATGGGCGGGCCGCAGGTGATGGTGACCGCGCTCTGGGGCAAGGGGCCTACCTTCTCCAGCAACTGGGTAATCAGGCCGACGTTGCCGCTCCACGTCTCGTCCCCCCGGTCCACCGTCAGGTGCAATTCGGTCTCGGAGGCGGAGCGCCAGTTGTCATACTCGTCGGTGAAGACGAGCAGGTCAGGGCTGCGGGCGGCCCACAGGATGGTCAGGTGGCCGTAGTCGGCCCGATGATCCAAGAGGGTGTGGATGACCGGGCGCAGCGGCGCGCCGCCGATGCCGCCGCCCAGGACGACGACGTTGCGCCCCTTGATCTCGTTCATCGGGAACCAGTTGCCCAGTGGCCCCCGCACCCCGACCGGGTCTCCCACGTCCAGTTGGTGGAGTGTGTTGGTGACGTGACCCACATTGTTGATGGCAAACTCCAGCGTTGGCCCCAGGGCGGGGGTGGATGTGATGCCGAAGGGGGCCTCCCCCGCGCCGAAGGCGGAGACGAAGGCGAACTGCCCCGGCTTGTAGTCGGCGAAGGCCGCCTGCCCCTCCGACTCCGTCAGTTCGATCTGGAACAACTTGATGCCGGTGGCCAAGTCTTTGACCCCGGCCAGGTGGCCCAGGTATGGACGCAACGGATTGATGCCGCTCGTGCTCATTCGCCACTCCTTTCTGCCACGTCCCTCAGCACCTCCCTGATGTCAATGTTCACTGGGCAGGAGACGATGCACCGCCCGCACCCCACGCATCCCAACGGCCCGAAGTCCTCCGGGTAGTAGCAGAACTTGCAGTAAAAGCGGTTGCGCAACCGCTCTGGCTTCGTGGGGCGGGGGTTGTGCCCACCGGCAATGCGCCGGTAGTTGGTGCTGGTGCAGGCATCCCAGGCGCGGATGCGCTCGATACGGGTCAGGCCAGGCCGCACCTCCACCACCCGGTCGGTGACGTCGAAGCAGCGACAGGTGGGGCAGACGTAGGTGCAGATACGGCAACTCAGGCATCGCTCCCCGTGCCGCTGCCACAGCCCATCCTCGAACAGTGCCCGCCACTTCTCCGGCGGCGTCACCGGCACCGGCTTCGGGGCGCCCCCCCTCGGTCCCCCCCAACTTTGGGGGGGAAGAGATTGCGGTGGTGGCTCCCCCTCTCGCTCCTCCAGAGCCAGCCCCTCCAGCAGTGCCGCCCCCTTCTCGGTGACCACCTGTACGGCGTAGCCTCCATCCACGGCTGTCAGCAGCACGTCCAGATGGGTGGGATCGTCGGGTGCGCCGCCCATCGAGGTGCAAAAGCAGCCCTCCCACATCTGCGGGCAGGCCAGCCCCACCAGCGTGGTCCGCTCCCGGTGATGGCGGTAGTAGACGTCGGGCGGCTCCTGCTGGAGGAAGAGGGCATCCAACACAGTCAGCCCCTGGGCGTCGCAGGGGCGGATGCCAAAGAGCACCTGTTTCCGGTCCGGCAGGACCTCCTCCAGTGTCACGTCGCCCCCACGTCGCTCGGTCCGCAGCAGAACTTCCGTAGCGGGCAGGAAGTAGTCCTTGGTGGAGAGTTCCGGGCGCTCGTAGTCAAAAAGGATCTCGCCACTGGAGGCAACCGGCCGGTAGAGAACGTGCCCGTCCACGTCGCGGGGGGCGATCAGGTCGTGCTCCTGGGCCAGGTGGTTGAGCCAGGCTCGCAGTTCGTCCAGCGTCGTGAATTTCATATCGGGGAACCCTCCTCGCCGAGTTCAAAGAGGAGCGGGCTGAGAGCCACTTCCCGCCCGGCCCGGTAACCGAAGAGCGTCTCCACTTCTCTGGCCAGACGCCGGTTGAGGAGGCTGAGGGGCAACCCCATCGGGCAGACCCGCTCGCACTCGTTGCACTCCGCGCAGCGGCCGGCCAGGTGGAGCGCCCGGCCCAGGTGGAACATGTATTTCTGCGGCACTTCGATGCCGATGTCCACCCACAGCCCATCGTCTCGCTCGAACATGCAAGTGGTGCAGTAGCAGCCGGGGCAGACCTGGCGGCAGGCGTAGCAGCGGATGCAGCGGTCGAACTGGTGCAGCCAGAAGGCCAGCCGCTCGGCCGGGGGCATCTCCCCGATGCGGGCCAGGTCAGCGTAGTCGTCCTCGGCGGGAGGCACCTCCGGCGGCTCGCCCAGCAGGACGTCGTAGACGACCGGCACGCGGTCGCCGCAGCGGATGCAGCGGGCCGCCAGGTTGGGCGACCGCGAGGGATCGCCCCTACCCTGCACCCCCTCGCAGGCCACGCCGATGATGAAGACCCGCTCCCGCTCAATCTGCTGCTCGGCCAACAGAACGTTGATAGCGCGGCTGTCGCAGGGCTTGACGACGACGGCGACGTGCGGTGGCTCCTCACCCCGTTTGCGCGGCTTCTTGAAGTCGTGCAGGTAGACCGTCAGGTTATGCACACAATCCGGCCCCCAGATGAGCCGTTCCACATCGTCGGCATCGTGGACGAAGGCCGGCCGTGCCCGCCCACGGGAGCCCACCTCGTAGCCGATGATGCAACTGACCTGCCCGCTTTCGAGCAGTTCCCGCGCCTGGGCCCTGATCTCACGAGTAATCTCTTCGCTGGTGCTCAATGGTCATTCTCCTTATCCGCGAATCTTAGCACGTCAATCAGAATACAACAAGCCACTACTGTGCCCCCCAATCCCCCCCATAGGGGGAAGGTGGCGAGTGGGGCGCACTCTCTCCCCTCGTGGGAGAGGGCCTGGGTGGGAGCATGCGCGTGGAAGACCGGCCCATCTTTCGAATAAGCACCTACGCTCATCGTCCCTCGTTGCAAGTGGGGAAGGTCATGGTGAACGTGCTGCCCTGCCCCACCGCGCTCTCCACCTCAATGCGCCCGCCGCACCGCTCCACCAGGTCTTTGACGATGGCCAGTCCCAGCCCGGTGCCGATCGCGTCCAACGCTTTGGCGTTGGGGGCGCGGTAGAACTCCTCGAACAGGTGGGGAAGCGCCTCCTCCGGTATGCCGATGCCAGTGTCGGTCACCTTGACCTGTGCCTGCCCTTCCACCTGGCGCATCGAAACGGTGACGCTGCCGCCGGACGGGGTGTATTTCACCGCGTTACTCACCAGGTTGACGAAGATGCGGTCCAGGCCATCTTCTGTACCCCAGACGATCAGGCGGGCCCGACAGGGTTGCAGCCTCACATCGAGGCCCTTCTCCTCGGCGCGGGGTTGCAATAGTAATATCGCCCGCCCGACAGAGGCGTTCAGCAGCACTGGCCCCTCCTCCTCCGCTAACTCCGGGGCCTTGCCTGCCGCCAGGTCCAGAAGGTCATTAATCAGGCTCTCCAGGAAATCGAGACGGCGGCTGATGCGACTTAACACATCGGCCTGTTTGTCGGTCAGTGCGCCAGCGTACCCTTTGAGCACGCTGCGCACCAGTGACTGAGCGACGGTGACCGGAGAGCGCAGTTCGTGGGTCGCCACGCGGATGAACTGGCCCTTGCTGGCTTCCAGGGCCTCCAACGCCACCAGTGCACGAGTGGCCGCTATAGCCGCCGTGCCCATGTCGGCCAAAGGCATCAACAGGGCAGCATCCTCCTCGTCGAAGCGCTGGGGCACGGCGGCGTAGACGTGGAGCGTGCCGACGAGACCGCCCTCGTGCGCCAGCGGAACGCACAGGACAGAACAATAGCCCTCTGGCACATCCCCGGCACGAAGGTCAGCACGAGCGTCAGCGATGATGGCTGGCTGACCGGAGAGCACCCTCTCGTCAAAAGGACTGCACTCCACCACAATCGGCTCTCGCTGCAGGAGCGCAGCGGGAAGACCAGAGACTGCCGCCACCGCCAAGTGCACGCCCCCTTCATCCAGCAGGCGGACTGCTGCCGCATCCGCCTGCAATGCCTGTCTGGCCCCTTCGGCCAGGCGGGTCAGAACATGTTCCAGTTCCACCGTGCGCTCCGATTCACTAACTGCTAATCAGTGCGCGCACGTATCTTCTCAATAATCTGGGGTAGGGGCAGGTCTTGCACCTGCCCGTCAGGGCGACCGCAAGGGTTCGCCCCTACATTTTGAGAAGATACGCGCGCACTTTCTCCAGCAGCACGTCGGGGTCAACCGGCTTGTCCACAAAGTCGTCCGCTGGCAGATAGGCTTCGTCCGATCCAGAGCGCAACGAAGCCGCAGTGCAGGGGGCAGTCAGCACCAGGATCGGAATGTGCCGGTAGGCACTGTACCGCGAACCGGCTGCTGGACTGCGCAGCGTGAGCGAAACCTGGGGGCCGGGCCTCGCCTCCAGAGCAGCGTCCAGGATAATGAGAGCGGGGGTGGCCTTTTTGACTTTCTCCAGCCCCTCCTGACTGCTGCTGGCGTCCAGTACCTCGTAGCCGGCCGACTCCAACGGCAAGCGGAGCGCGGCCACCATGTCGGAGTCATCGTGGACGACCAGGATGCACTTATTCACGACTTCAGCCGCTCCCGGATCTTGCTCACCAGTGCCTCCGGGTCTATAGGCTTGGAGATGAAATCCACGATCTCCAGGTACTGGTCGGTGGGGAAGGAGGCTACGTATTGCGTGCTGGTGATGGACGAGATCATCAGGATCAGCACGCTGCGGAGTTGAGGGTCGTCAGAGATCTCCTGCGTCGTGTAATAGCCATCCAGAGGGCCCGCCATCATCACGTCCATCAACACCAGGTCCGGCAGGCTGGCGCGCATCTTGGCCAGGCCCTCCGCCCCACTCGCCGCCTCTTCGACCAGATACCCCTCGCCCTCCAACACCAGGCGGACGGCTAGGACGAAATCGGGGTCGTCGTCTACAACGAGAATCTTCTTTTGGTCCATCGCTCCTCCCCCCTTATGCTGGCTCCACCTTCACCGCACAGACCTTGTACTCCGGTATCTTTGCCACCGGGTCGAGCGCGGCGATGGTCAACACGTTGGCGTTCTGGTTGCCGGGAAAGTGGAAGTTGGCAAAGACAACGCCTGGCGGCACGCGGTCGGTGATGCGCGCCGTGGCCACGACCTGCCCCCGCCGCGAGGTGAGCCTGACCCTCTTGAAGCCGTCGAGGCCGATTCTCTGGGCATCGTCAGGGTTCACTTCGACCAGCGGCTCAGGGTAGATCTCCGCCAGCCCTTTCGCACGGCGGGTCATTTCGCCGCCGTGCCAGTGATAGAGCACGCGCCCGGTTGACAGAAGCATCGGGTACTCGTCATCGGGCAACTCGGCCGGTGGGACGTGTTCGACCGCGTGGAACATGCCCAGGCCACGTGAGAACTTCCCCACGTGCAGGATCGGCGTGCCTGGATGTTCCGGCCCGCTGACCGGCCACTGCAGCCGCTCGCCCCGCTCCAGCCGCTCGTGGGAGATGCCTGCGTATATCGGAGTTAGCACAGCGACCTCGTCCATGATCTCCGCTGGGGACTCGTAGTCCCATCCAGCGTGTGGCGCGTTCCAGTCCGGCACGCGCGCGCCGCTCTCGCCGACGCGCTTCGCCAGTTCGCAGATAATCTGCCAATCAGGCCGTGCTTCGCCCAGGGGCTCGATGGCCTGGTGCACCATCTGGACGCGCCGCTCGGTGTTGGTGAATGTGCCGCTCTTCTCAGCGAAGGAGACACCCGGCAGGAGCATGTCGGCGTAGGCCGCCGTCTCCGACGGGAAGATCTCCTGCAACACCAGGAACTCGCATGCCTCCAGACAGTGACGCACGTGGTTGCTGTCTGGGTCGCTCAACACCGGGTTCTCGCCCAGGATGTACAGTGCCTTGACCTGTCCCTCGCCCGCAGCCGAGACCATCTCGACGACGGTCAGCCCGATGTGGCCGGGCAATTCCGCACCCCACGCCGCCTCGAATTTGGCGCGGGCTGCGTCATCGGTCACCTTCTGATAGCCCGGGTAGACGTTGGCCAGAGCGCCCACGTCGCACGCACCCTGGACGTTATTCTGCCCACGCAGCGGATTGACGCCGCCGCCAGGCACGCCCATATTGCCCAGCAGCATCTGTAGATTGGCGCAGGCCATCACGTTCTGCACGCCCACGATGTGCTGCGTGATGCCCATCGCCCAGACGACGGCCATAGGCTTGTTCGTCGCCAGGATTTCGGCCGCCTCGTATAACTGCTCTGTTGGCACGCCGGTGATCTCGCTGACCCGCTCCGGCGTGTAGGTCTCGACAACTTCCTTGAACTCCTCGAAACCCTCCGTGCGCTCCTCGATGAACTTCCTGTCCTCCCAGCCCTTCTCCAGGATGATGTGGGCCAGGCCGTTGAGCAGCGCCACGTCGGTGCCGGGCTTCTGGCGGATGTGCAGCGTGGCGAACTCCGTGATGTCAATCTTGCGCGGGTCGGCGACGACGAGTTTGAGCCCGCGCTTGCGCACCGCGCAGCGGATCATCGTCCCAAAGACCGGGTGCTGTTCCGTGGTGTTGGAACCGATGATGAGCATCGCTGCCGATTTCCCGGCGACGTCATCCATCGAGTTGCTCATCGCACCAGAGCCAAACGCGGCGGCCAGACCGGCCACCGTGGAGGAGTGTCAGAGGCGGGCACAGTGGTCTACGTTGTTCGTCCCGATTGTCTGCCGGGTGAACTTTTGCATCAAGTAGTTTTCCTCGTTGGTGCACTTGGCCGAGGACAGGACGGCGATGCTGTCCGGGCCGTACGTGTCGCGCGCCTCCTGCAGGCGGGTCGCCGCGATGTCCAGCGCGGTATCCCAGTCGGTCTCGACCCACTCACCGCGGCCGTCGGCCGGGCGCGGGGTGCCGTCCAGCAGATACCGGCGCACCATTGGTCTGGTCAGCCGGTCAGGGTGATGGATGAAGTCGTACCCGTAGCGCCCCTTCACGCACAACGCCATCCCGTTTACTGGCGCATCTGGGTTGGAGGTGACGCGGATGACACGGCCATCCTTCACGTTCAGGTCGAATTGGCAGCCGACGCCACAATAAGTACATGTAGTAGTGACTTTAGTCACTTGATGAGCGCGGCCCAGGCCGTGGGCCATTTTGTCGCTCAGTGCGCCCGTCGGGCAATAGGCGGCGCACTGGCCGCACGATTCGCAGCGCGCGTCGAGCATGGTCGTGCCGGCTCCGGCGACGATCTCCTCATCGAAGCCACGGTAGGCCACGCCCCACACGTCACGGCACTGAATCTCCGCGCAGGCTTGCACGCAGCGCCGACAGAGGATGCACTTGTTGAAGTCCACCCACACGAACGGGTTAGGATCGCTGTCCACAGCGTAGCGTGTGCCTTTGATCCCCCAAGCAGGCACGCTCACTTGGTACTCGTAGGCCAGGTCCTGCAGTTCGCACGACCCGCCCTGGTCGCAGGTCAGGCAGTCCTGGGGATGGTTGGCCAGCATCAGTTCCAGCGTCTTGCGGCGCGATTTCAGCACACGCTCGCTATCGGTGTACACCACCATCCCATCTGACACCGGGGTCGTGCACGCGGTCTGGAGGAAACGCTGCCTCTCGACCTCGACCACGCACATGCGGCAACTGCCGGTGGGTGTGAGGTCGCGGTGGTAGCACAGCGTGGGAATACGGATGCCCGCCGCCCGCGCCGCTTCCAGGACCGTCTGGCCTTCCTCGGCCTGAATGGTTTTACCGTTGATGGTGAGGTTTATCGTTGCCATGTTTTCTCCCCTAGATGTGAGCCGCACCGCCGTGAACAGGCGGCGCTGGAAACCCAGTACCGGCTCTTCAGGCCGATGCGCACACTCCGGCTGGGCACTCACCTCGCGTGTGCGCTTCGAATTCCTCGCGGAACAATTGCAGGGCCGAAAGCACCGCCGTCGGCGCGGTCTGCCCCAGGCCGCAGAGGGAACTATCTACCATCAACTCGCCCCAGTAGACCAACTCGTCCAACTGCTCGGACGTCCCCCGCCCGTTCACCAGGTCGCTCAGGACTTGGTTATACCGCTCCGTGCCTATCCGGCAGGGCGTGCACTTGCCGCAGGATTCGGCGCGGAAGAAGGCCGTCACCGCGCGCAGGTAGTCCACGATGCACGTGTCCGCGTCCAGCACCAGGACGTCGCCCGCGCCCAGCATAGCGCCTGCCGCCCGGCACGACCCAAAGTCCAGCGGCGTGTCCAGGAACTCCGGTCCGACGATGGCTCCGGCCGCACCGCCCAGGTGACAGGCCTTGAATGGCGCATTGCCTCGCATGCCACTGGCCGGCCCCTCGATCACCTGGCGCAGGGTCAGTTGGCCCAGCGGTGCTTCCAGGCAGCCCGCCCGTTTCACGTGCCCTGAGACCGGATATAGTTTCGTGCCGGGCGCTTTATCCGTGCCCATCTGGCGGTACCAGGCCGCGCCGTGGGCGATGATGCCCGGCAAGTTCGCAAGCGTCTCGACGTTGTTGACGAGCGTGGCCTTGCCGAATAGCCCGCAGGTCGTGGGGTAGGGCGGGCGTAGCCTCGGCTCACCGCGCTTGCCCTCCAGGCTCTCGATCAGCGCGGTCTCCTCGCCGCAGATGTAGGCACCCGCCCCCAGATGGATGTGGATGTGGAAGTCAAAGCCACTGCCCAGGATGTCGTGGCCCAGGTAGCCGGCCTCCTCAGCGTCATGGATGGCCTGCACTAGCCGCGCCGCCGGGCCAGCGTACTCACCCCGGACGTAGATGTATGCCTCGTGCGCGCCGATGCCATACCCGGCGATCGCGATCCCTTCCAGCAGTTGGTGCGGGTCGCCCTCGATCAGGAGGCGGTCTTTGAAAGTGCCCGGCTCCGACTCGTCGGCGTTGCACACGACGTAGGCTGTGCCATCGCCCGACTTAGCGCCCGCGGCTGTGAAGCGCATCTTGAGGCCGGTCGGGAAGCCCGCGCCGCCGCGTCCCTGCACGCCCGCCGTGGCGATTTCCTCCACCACCTGCTCCGGCGTCATCGTCGTGAGCGCCTTGCGCAGCGCCTGGTATGCGCCCGCTGCCAGCGCTTCCCCCAGCGACTGCGGGTCAATCTGGCCGACGTTGCGCAGCAGCGCGTGAGTGCGGTCCTCAACCTCAATACCAATGATCTCGTCGGCAGGAGACAGGGGCCGGGGTTCCTCGCCGGCCAGGATGGAGTGGAGGCGGCTGGGAGTGACTTGGCGGTAAAGCAGGCTGTCGGTGGTCACCACCGGCCCGCGTCCGCACTGGCCGATGCAACTGGTGCGCTTGACCTCGACGCCCGCCTTCTCAAGTGCGCGGCGCAAGCCAGCAGCGCCTGCCGCGTGGCAGGGGCCATCGTCGCACAGGCACACGCCGGGTTCCGGCGGCTCGCCGACGTGCCACATCGAGTAGAACGTCGCCGCACCGTACACTTCACGGGCAGACAGACGGAAGTGTTGTGCGGCGGATTCGATGGTTGCCTGGGAAAGATAGCCCAGGCGGCTGTTCAGTTCGCCCAGCGCGGGCAGCAACTCGGCCCGATCTGGCGAAAAGCGCGACAGAATCCCACGCACACCACGTTCGGATGTTTGGTCAGATAGGCTCATGCTTTTCCCTCTTTTGCTAAAGTCCGTTCAATCTACGCCGGCCACCCCCAGTTTCGCCAGTTCGCTCACGATGGTGAAAGTGGCGTGGGGGGTGGTAAAGATGGGCACCCCTTTCTCGGTGGCCTTCTCCACGGTGCCGGGGTCGAGTTCCCGCCCTTCGGTAACGACGATGCCGGCCAGTTCCAGCAGCGATGCCACGGCCACGATGTTGGGGTGGGCCTGCAATGTGATCCACAGGTTGCCTTTCTGGGCCTTGGCCAACACGCAACTCAAGAGGTCCGAGGCGTAGCCCCCCGTGACCTCCGTGTCCAGTTTGTCCGGCGCCGCCCGCACCACAAGGTCGAGTGCAGCGGCAATCCCTCGGAGTTTCATGCTCTCCCCCTTTCGTCAAGATAGATGATGATGTCCAGGTGGGTGCCGACGCCGACGTTGGAGTCCAGTTTCATGACGTCGGCGCAGGCTTGAATGTTGTTCAGCCCCATGCCCGCGCCGAAGCCCATCTCGCGCACCCACTCGGGCGCGGTGGAGAAGCCGGGCTGCATGGCCTGCTCGATGTCGGGGATGCCGGGGCCGCCGTCAATTGCTTCGATGCGGATCTGATCTGGCTGCACCTCGGCCACGATCTCTCCCCCATCGGTGTAGATGACAATGTTGATCTCCGCCTCGTAGGTGGCGACGGCGACGCGGCGGATCACGGGAGGAGCGATGCCCAGGCGGCTGAGCGTTGTCTTGAGGCTGCTGGAAGCCTCCCCCGCCGCGCTGAAGTCCTTGCCCGCGACGTGGTAGCCGAATACCAGAGCCGTCTCGTCAGCGACGATGTCCTCGAAGATGTGGCTGGCCCGATAGCGGTGGATCTCCTCTTCCTGATAGTCAATCTCCAGTTCCCTGAGCAGGGCCCGCACAATGTCACCCTGGGTGATGATGCCCACCAGTTCTCTGTGCCGGTTAACGACGGGGAAACGGCCGAACCCAAAACGAGCGAACTGACCGACAACATGGACGAGGGGTTCATCGGTGTAGAGCGTCTTCACGCTGTGGGTCATCTTCTCGCCTACGGCGACGCCGATCTCCCCGTTCGCCAGCGCCTTGATGAGGTCCTCGATGCTGACGATGCCTGCCAACCGCCCGTCTTCGAGCACCGGCGTGCCAGAGATGCGGTGGGTGCGCAGAATCTCCCGGAACTCGGCCATCGTAGTCTGAGGGGTGACGGTGACCACTTCTCTGGTCATGGCATCCTCGACCTTCAGTTCGTAGGTCAGTTCCTGGAGTTTAGTGACCTCTTTTCTTACATCCTTGTCCACCTGGTGGTTCTCCTACTTGTTTTCGAAGGCCTGGCGCCAGCGGCGCAGCGAGAGTTCGAAGAGGCCACAACTGGGGAGACCGGCCTTGTAAAGCCGGCCACAAGTTTCGAACATGGTGTACTTCGAGGCCAGCAAAGAGATGCCCTTCTCTCTGGCCAGGGCGATGGTCTCCGGCGGCGGCAACTTCCCCCGCACGAAGACGATGACCCTGATGCCGACCATCTCCGTCGTGCGCACCACCTGAGGATTGGTCAGCCCAGTCATCAGGAGCGCGTCCTCGTGGGTGAAGGCTAGAACGTCGCTCATCAGGTCTGCCCCGCAGCCCATCTGCACTTCCCTGTTCAGATCCACCTCTTCGGAAATCACTTTTCCTTCTATGATAGACAACACCTCACGAAGTTTCATCTCCTGGCCTCCTGCAATGGGCTTGGGTCATTATGCGTCTCTCATCTCGGGGGCGAATGATTAACACCAGACCGAATTATAGTCAAACGGTTACACTTGTCAACAGTACCTACCGACCAAATTCTTGCTCGCCGTGCAAGAGAATTAAACGGGGCTCCTGGCGGACGTGCTGTCCGTCAGCGCCGGACGACACGTCCGGCGTGAGCCATCTGGTTCCGGCTTGTCCGGGTTCAAGTCCACCAGCGCCCGCGCCCGTTCCCAGTCCTCGGGGGTGTTGACGTTGAAGAACGACAGCCCTTGGGGGTCGAAGCGGGCAATCTCAGCCTGCTCCACGTAGCGCACGCCGACCTCGTGGTAGAACGAGACGATGCGCCGCTCGCCACGGGCCAACGCCCTCTCGACCGGCCCCAGGCAGGTCGCCGGCCGGTAGACGGCGTGCAGCGGCTCCACGTCCGCCCAGCGAGGCACGACGACATCAGCCTCGTGCGCCAGCGAGATGAGGTAGCGCAGCAGGTCGAGATTGAGAAACGGCATATCACAGGCGACGACGATTGCCAGTTCCCCGCGCGCTGCCAGCAACCCAGCGTGCACCCCGGCCAGCACCCCGGCCCCCACGTACCGGTCGGCGACGACCCGTGCCGGCAGGGGAAGCAGTCGAGGAGCCAGGCTGGTGACGACGACGAGATCGTCTGTCAACCGGGCCAGCACGTCCAGCGTGCGGGCAACCAGCGTCCGCCCCTCCAGTTCAAGAAGCGCCTTATCGCGCCCCAGGCGGGCGCTCCGGCCACCCGCGAGCACCACGCCGCTCAGGGTTGGTTCCGATCTATCCATGTGGGAGTCCGTAGTAGCGACTTTAGTCGCTCACTCCTCGCACCGGACGACTAAAGTCGTCACTACAACGTCACTACGAATAAACGGATAGGGCTGGGGGTCGACGGTTGGCCTCCAGCCCCATCTCGAACTCAGGCACAGCAGACGCCCGGTAGTCCGTTAGCAGCCGGACCACCCCAAGTACGCTTGATAACGCTGCTTACTCCTTCCCGCGCAGGTAGACGAACCAGTAGAGCGCGGCGACGAAGAAAGACCCACCGACGATGTTACCCAGCGTGACCGGGAGCAGGTTGCCCACCAAGAAGCTACCCCAGGTCAGGTTGGCATAATCGGCCGCCGTTTTCCCCACCATTGAGAGGAAGTCAGCGTTCCCCTTCAGGAAGATGCCCATCGGGATGAAGTACATGTTCGCCACGCAGTGCTCGAAGCCACTGGCGACGAAGGCCATGATGGGGAACCAGATGCCCCAGACCTTGCCAACGACGGTCTTGGCCCCAATGGCCAGCCACACGGCCAGGCAGACCAACCAGTTGCAGCCGACGCCCCGGCAGAAGGCGGCCCAGAAAGTCAGGTTGCACTTGGCGTTGGCGATGCCGATCGCTTTCAGCCCGACCGCCCCGCCGTTCACCGTCCACAGTTGCGACCCGTACATGAACCAGACCAGGAGCAGACTGCCGGCAAAGTTGGCCAGGTAGACCCAGAACCAGTTGCGCAACAGGCCGTTGAGCCAGTGGACTTTCCCACGCAGCACACCCGTCATAATCAGGTTGTTGCCGGTGAAGAGTTCAGAACCACCGATGACGACGAGCATCAGGCCGACGGCGAAGACTGACCCGCCCAGGAACTTGGCGACACCGACGCCCAGAAAACTGGCCGTATCGTTGGTCACCATCGTTGCCAGTTCGGCTCCGAAGCCGATGTACACCCCGGCAAAGATGCCTAGGACAATCATCTTCAGAATAGAGAGTTTGGATTTCGCTTCCGCTATTCCGACGACTTTCTCCGCGATCTCAGGCGGAGAGTAAAATCCTGCTTCTGCAACCATGCATTTCCTCCTTTGTTTCGATAGATGAATTACTTCAGTGATTGAGGTTACGGTATGTGGATTATGTTCTTGGGAAGCCGACTCACCTCCTTTATCTCTGTTTCTCGTACCTCTCCGAATTGGAACGGAAACCAATTATAATGCACCTGGCACCCTGTGTCAACAATCAGCAGATACGCGGCAGTTGTTCCCCCACGAGCATGTCGAGGATGCGGCGAGCGCCCAACGCTGTGCGCAGCACGACGCGGCCTGCATGCTCCTCCGTCACCCGCCCGATGATCGCCGCCTCCCGCCCGTACTCGTGGGCGCGCATGGCATCCAGCACCCCGTCGGCCACCTCAGGTGCGAGGAAGGCCACCAACTTCCCCTCGTTAGCCACGTACAGTGGGTCGAGGCCCAGCAACTCGCAGGCGGCGCGCACCGCGTCCCGCACGGGGACGGCATGCTCCTCAATCTCAATGCCCACGCCCGACTTGCCGGCCACTTCGTTCAGCGCGGTGGCCAGGCCCCCCCGCGTGGGGTCACGCAGGCAATGGATGGCTTGAGGCGCGATCTCCAGCATGGCAGCCACCAGACCGTTGAGCGGCGCGCAGTCGCTCACCAGCGGCGCATCAAAACGCAGCCCTTCCCGCTGGCTCATGATAGTCATACCGTGATCGCCGACAGCACCGCTGAGGATGACCACATCGCCAGGCCGGGCCTGGTCGCCGCCTACCTCCACGCCAACGGGCACCACTCCGATGCCCGCCGTGTTGATGAACAGCCTGTCGGCTTTGCCGCGATCCACCACCTTCGTATCCCCGGTCACAATCTGCACGCCCACAGTCTGGGCGGTAGCGGCCATGGAAGCGACAACCCGCTCCAGGTCGGCCAGCGGCAGCCCCTCTTCAAGGATGAACCCTGCGCTGAGGTAGAGCGGCGTGGCCCCCCTCATCGCCAAGTCATTTATCGTGCCGCACACGGCCAACTTGCCGATGTCGCCGCCGGGGAAGAAGATGGGGCTCACCACGTAGGAGTCGGTCGTGAAGGCCAATTTTAGGTTCGAGGTCCCATTGAATGAACCCGGAACGTGAAACGTGAAACGTGAGACGTGAACTGTCGCTGCGTCATCCAGTTGCGCCAGGATGGGGTTATCGAAGTACTTCAGGAACAGATGCTCCACCAGTTCGTGGCTCAGTTGGCCGCCGGAGCCGTGGGCGAGCAGGATTTTATCAGACATCGGCCCCTCCGTACCGGTACCACGCGGCGCAGGCCCCCTCGGCGGAGACCATGCAGGGGCCAATAGGATGGGCCGGGGTGCAGACAGAGCGGAAGAGGGGGCAATCGGGTGGCTCCACGGTGCCCCGCAGCACGTCGCCGCAGCGACAGCCCTTGTGTTCGCGGGTCGGGCCGGGGTCCACAGGGAAAGCAAGTGCGGCATCGAAACGGGCATACTCGGGACGTAACGCCAACCCGCTGGCGGGCACGCGGCCCAGCCCCCGCCAGTCCGCCTCGCTCACCCCAAATACGCGCCGCATGATGCCCAGCGCCGCGCGATTCCCCTCCGGGCGGACGCTGCGGGAGTAGGCGTTGACTACCGCCGGCCGCCCGGCCTCGACCGTCTCCATCAGCGCGGCCACGGCCCGCAGGATGTCCAGTGGCTCGAAGCCGGCCACAGCGCAGGGGACAGAGTAGTCTCGCGGGAGGAACTCCCAGGCCTCGCTGCCGATGACGGTGGTCACGTGGCCGGGGCCGATGATGCCGGAAAGCCGCACCTCTCCCGCATCAAGGATGGCGCGGGTGGCCGGTGGGGTCAATTTGTGTAGTGAGAGGACGTAGAAGTTGTTCAGGCCCTCCGCTTCCGCCTGCAGGATGGATGCCGCCACGGTGGGCGCGGTGGTCTCGAAGCCGACGCCAAGGAAAATGACCGCCCGTTCGGGATTATCGCGGGCTATCTGCAGCGCATCCAGCGTGGAGTAGACGATCCGCACGTCGGCCCCTTCGGCTTTGGCCGCCTGCAGGGAGCCGCGGCTGCCCGGCACCTTGAGCATGTCGCCGAAGGTGACCAGGATCACGTCAGGCAGTCTGGCCAGGGCGATGGCGCGGTCCAGGTCGGCATTGGCGGTGACGCAGACGGGGCAGCCGGGGCCGGAGCGCAGTTCCACCGTGGGCGGCAGCATCTGCCGCAGGCCATGGCGGAAGATGGCGTGTGTGTGCCCGCCGCAGAATTCCATGAAACGCACGGGCTGTGTCGAGCATGCCCGGATGTTCGCCAGTAGTTTTCGCGCCAGGTGCGGGTCGCGAAACTCGTCAATGTACTTCATCGTAGAACTCGGCCAGTTCCTCAAGTAGCCGCAGCGTCTCCTGCGCCTCTTCTTCGTCCACTATGCCGATGGCGAAGCCCGTGTGTATCAGTACGTAGTCGCCCACCTGCGCCTGAGGTGTGAGCGCCAGGCTGATGGTGCGCTCCACCCCGCCGATCTCGGCCCGGGCGGAGGTTCCTTCAATGGATGTAATCAACGCTGGTATGGCTAGACACATTGTTTTTCCAAATCCTCTGAACGTAGTGGATTGGTACTCCAGCACGCCCACATTATATCAGAATCTGCGTTCTTCTCAACTCCTGAAGTATTGGAACAAGACCTTTTACGTATCTTCGCTGCCAACCTTGCGCTGGGAACGGCAGAGAGTAAGTAGGGATTGGACCAATCTGTGCTGCGCTGACCGCATCTTGTACGTCCTTTGAGATCGCTAACATAACCACGATGACAGCACAGGGAGCAGTACTGCTAATGCGTTCGGCTAGCGAGGGAACGGCTGCAGCGCGCTTACGACGGCGGGTAGGTTTGTCCAAGTGATTGATGGGTTCAAGGCACAAATCGTCCAAATAGCATCCGATAGACTTGAAGAACTGAAGAAAGTTGGTACCCTGTCCACACTTCTCACCGTACACGCTGGCAAACGCTTCCCTGGTATAGCGAAACAAATTAGCGTTAGCCAAGTAGAAGAATCCGCCCCCGGCTGGCGGGGATTCACCGATGAACAAGATCTGAATTGTATCAGGGCGATAACTCAAGCGAATCTCTTCAAGGGACAATTCTGACACCGTGGCCTCTCCTAAAGCTATATCGTTTACTTCACGGCAAAATGCGCGATCACCGCCTGCCCCAGCGAGATGCCGCCATCGTTGCACGGCACCTGCCGGTGTAAAAGGACGCGCAGGCCCACCTCCCGCAGTCGTGGTACGACCAGCGCCAGGAGCAGCCGGTTCTGGAAGCAGCCGCCGCTCAACGCCACGGTCCGCAGCCCCGTCTCCTGGGCAATCCGCTCACACGTCGCCGCCATCATCTCTGCCACGGTGACGTGGAAGCGACAGGCCATCTCCCCCACGGCCACCCCACCCCGCAGGTCATTGAGCAGCGCCTCGAACAACCCGCGCAGCCGGATCACCGTCCCATCCTCCCCCTTCTCGATGCCGAACGGATAACTTCGCAATTCGCAATTCGCAATTCGCAATTCTTTCACCGCCATTTCCAGTTCCACAGCCGCCTGCGCCTCGTAGGTGATGCGCTCCCGCACCCCCAGCAGCGCCGAAACTGCGTCGAACAGCCGGCCGCCGGCCGAAGTCTGCGGGCAATTGATCCCTCCGTCAACCTGCCGTTGGATGATGCGCAACTCCTCCTCGCCCACGGTGGTCTCGAAGGGAAAGGAGGACAACCGGCCAGTGAGCGCGTAAAGATAGCCGATGGTCAGGCGGTAGGGATTGCGGATGGCCGCCTCGCCGCCGGGCATGGGCAGATACTCCAGATGCGCCGCCCGCCGGAAGCCGTGATAGTCGGCCACCAGGAACTCGCCGCCCCAGATATGCCCGTCGCTGCCATAGCCGGTACCGTCCCAGGCCACGCCGATGACCGGGCCGTCGTCCGGCGTCCAGCCGTTGTCGGCCAGGCAACTGGCGATGTGGGCGTGGTGGTGCTGAATAGCGAATTGCGAATTGCGAATTGCGAATTGTGATTTTGCGTATTTGGTGGAGAGGTATTCTGGATGCAAATCGTGGGCGATGATCTCCGGCTGGATGCGGAACAGCCGTTTGTAGAGTTCAATCGTGGTCTCGAAGTGCTCCAGCGTCTCCAGGTTCTCCATGTCGCCGATGTGCTGGCTGAGGAAGGCGTACTCGTCCCTGGTGACGCAGAAGGTGTTCTTCAGTTCCGCCCCGCAGGCCAGGATTTGCCTGACCCGGAACGGGAGTTTTATGGGAAAGGGGGCGTAGCCGCGTGAGCGACGGATGGGCTGGGGCAAGGCGGTTTCAGGTTGCAGAGTTTCAGGTTTGGAGTTAGACCGTGAAACGTGAAACGTGAAACGTGAAGCGCGAGGCACAAACCACACGCTATCGTCATAACGCGCATAGATGTCGCGGTCGTGCAGCAAGAAGTAGTCGGCCAGATGGGCCAAACGGCGCAGCGCCTCGTCGTTGTCGCGGGCGATGGGCTCCTCGGACAGATTGCCGCTGGTCATCACCAGTGGCCGCCCCACGTCCCGCAGGAGTACGTGGTGCAGCGGCGTGTAGGGGAGCATGACCCCCAGGTAGTTGTTGCGCGGAGCCACCAGCCGAGAGACGTTCGATGCGGGCTTCCAGGGGAGCAACACGATGGGGCACTGAGGCGAGGTCAACAGCCGCTTCTCTTCATCCGAAACCCAACAGTGCTGTTTGATCTCCTCCAACGTGGCCATCATCACCGCTAACGGCTTGGCCGGGCGTCCCTTGCGCTCCCGTAGCCTGCGCACGGCCTCCCCGTCGGTAGCGTCGCAGGCCAGGTGGAAGCCACCCAGTCCCTTGATGGCAAGGATGGCCCCCCCTCGCAGCAGACGGGCAGCCTGGGCGATGACATCATGCGAATTGCGAATTGCGAATTGCGAATTGCGAATTGCGTCTGGAACCTGGAACCTGGGACTTGAAACCAACCAGACGTGCGGCCCGCATATCGGACACGCATTCGGCTGGGCGTGAAACCGCCTATCCAACGGGTCGTCGTACTCCGCCTGGCACTGCGGGCACATGACGAAATCCCGCATAGTGGTCAGCGGACGGTCGTAGGGGATGTCGGCGATGATGGTGAAGCGCGGGCCACAGTTGGTGCAGTTGGTGAAAGGGTACCGATAGCGGCGGTCGGTCGGATCCAGCAACTCCCGCAGGCAATCAGGGCAGGTGGCGATGTCGGGGGAGATGAGTTGGTAGCGCCCCTCCTCGGCCACGCTGTGGCGGATTTCGAAAGTCGTGTAGCCAGCCGACGGCGCATCGGCAATTTCAATGCCTTCGATGTGCGCCAGCGGCGGAGCCTTCCCCTCCAGGTCGCGCACAAACGCTGCCAGCGTGTCCGCCGGCCCTTCGATCTCGATCTCCACCCCGCCGGAATGGTTGAGCACCCAGCCGGCCAGGCCATGCTCGTGCGCCAACCGGTAGACGAAGGGGCGGAAACCGACTCCTTGCACGACGCCGCGCACATTGATTGTCTTCCGTATCAACTCGCCCGGCATCTCTCAACCAGCCAGTCAATCCATTCCTGCACTCCCTTTCCCGTCTTGCAGGATACGGGGAAGAAGGCGACATCGGGGTTAAGCGCCTCGACGCCACGGCGGAAGTAGTCCAGATCGAACTCTAACAGAGGCAACAAATCTACTTTGTTGAGCGCCAGCACATCCACGACGCTGAACATGCCCGGATACTTGTACGGCTTGTCGTCCCCTTCGGGCGTGCTGGCGATCATGACCTTGAGGTGCTCCCCCAAGGCGAAGCTGGTAGGGCAGATGAGGTTGCCCACGTTCTCGATGAGCAGCAAATCGGTCTCGTCCAGCGGCAGCCTGGGCAAGGCGACGCGCACCATGTTAGCGTCCAGGTGGCAGGCCCCGCCGGTATTGATCTGCACCACCGGAACACCCAGGCGGGCGATGCGGTCGGCGTCAATCGTCGAGGCGACATCGCCCTCAATCACGCCAATGCGCAGCCGGTCTCGCAGCGCCTCAATCGTGCGCTCGATGAGGCTGGTCTTGCCCGCCCCGGGCGCGGCCATCACGTTCAGAACGAAGACGCCCTTCTCATCGAACAGTCGCCGGTTTTCCTGTGCGATCTGCTCATTGGCGCTTAGAATATCTTTGACGATTTCTACTTTCAAAATGTGTCTCCCTTGCGTGCCATTCGCGTGCCATCGCCTCAAGCCGTGAATCCCCACGGAATCATCCGATAATCATCCGCCAATCGTCCGATAATCCGGCAGGAATCCGGCAAGAATCCGGCAACATCAACGTGAGACGTGCCAGTTCTTGTTCGGTCATGCCGGTACCCTCGCCTTATTGAGCGCCAACTCTTGCCTCTTGCCTCTTGTCCGGTCACTCCACCTCAATACTGTCCATATAAAACTCCCGCCCGGCGACGAACTCACCGCCCATCGCCTGGCAGACGGGACAGGCCCAGTTGCCGTCTTCCAGCGCGAACTCGTGGCTGCAGGCGCGGCAGCGGAAGCGGGCCGACTGCCACTCGAACGCCAGTTGCGCCCCCTCGGCCAGCGTGCCTTTGCTGACGAAGTCGAAGTAGAACTGGACGCAATCGTCCACGATGCCCGACACCTCGCCGACGACCAGGTTGATGCGCGTGATATGCCCCGCGCCAGCCCGCTCGGCGTATTCCAGCGCCAGGTTGAGCATGCTCTGGGTGACGGCCAGTTCGTGCACTACTGCTCTCCCGTTTCCAACTCAGCCAACACGACCTCCACGGCGCGGGGGATGGCCGCCGCCACCGCAGGCGTGCACGCCTCGCCGAAGGTCAGCACGTCCTCGACCTCGATGGCGAGGATAGTGATGGCTTCATCTCCGGGCAACGTCAGCCCCAAGCCACGTCCCAGGGCCAGCGCACCGGTCAGGGAAAGATCGTGCGTCGAGCCCGAATGCAACGAGGCCCGCAGATCGTTGGGGTGTAGGCGATGGATGTCACCCGCTCTGCCATCGCGGGTCTGGATCGCGTCCACCAGGACGTCTCGTTCGTAACCGGCGATGACGTCCAGCAGCCGCAGCCCCCCGACGCTCGCTTCGGCGAAAGTCACATCATCCCGTTGGCATTGCGCTGCCATTGCCCGCACGACGTGAATGCCCACCCCATCGTCGGTCAGGATGGGGTTGCCCAGGCCCAGCACTAGCGTCTTCAAAGCAATGGCCCTCTCAAAAAGGTAGATTGGAGGTTGGTAAATTGGTAAATTGGGAAACTGGTAGATTGGTCTCTCCGACCAATTTGCCAACTACCAGCCTCGGGCTACCAGCCTACCAACCACCAATCTACCAATCTACCAGTTTACAACCGCCTGGTAGGGGCCAACCTATCCCTAGTCTATGTTCTGCCTCAGCACGTCCACAACGTTCCCCTCGGCATCGCGCACCAGCACCTCCAGCGGCATCTGGCCGGGCAGGGTGTGGGTGGCGCAGCCGAGGCAAGGATCGTAAGAGCGGAAGGCCATCTCTACCCTGTTCAGCAGCCCCTCGCTGACCTGGCCCTCCTTGATAAACGCCTGGGCCGCTTTCTTGATGGAGATCGACATGGGCGCATAGTTGTTGGTCGTGCCGACGATGAGGTTGCACTTCTGGACTATACCTCTCTCGTCGGTGATGTAGTGATGGGTCAGCGTGCCACGCGGGGCCTCGACGATGCCCACCCCCTCGTCCGGCGTCTCGGTGGGGACGTTGCGCACGTGCGGGTCAGTGATCTCGGGGTCGGTCGCCAGTTCGACGATGCGCTCGGCGGCGTAGAGCAACTCGATCAGGCGGGCCCAGTGGGTGGCCAGCGTGCCGTGCACCGGCTTGCCCCCCATCGTCTCGTAGAAATGCTCGTAGGCCTCCTGCGCCTGCGGCGTCGTCATGCCATCGGCGGCGTTGAGCCGCGAAAGGGGCGTGGCCTGGTAGATACCGCTGTCCATGCCGGTCACGAATCCCTTCCAGCCCACACCCTTGAGGTAAGGGAACTTGAGATATGTCCAGGGCTCGACGCGCTCGGCGATCACGTCCAGGTACTCCTCCGGGGCATACTTGACGAACTCGTTTCCCTCGGGGTCCACGACGCGCACCTTGCCGTCGTAAAAGTTGACCAAGTTACGCTCATCCACCAACCCCATGTAGTACATCGGTGCGGTGAAGGTGTCGGAGAGGATCATGTCCAGGTAGGCCTCGTTTGCCAGCACCACGTCGTGGAACAGTTGCAGGCCAAACTGTCCGAACTCGACCAATTCGTGTCCCCAGGCCTCGATCTGCGCCCGCTCCTCCTCGTTGATCGCCTTACTCACTCCACCGGGGAGGGCGCCGACCGGGTGCACCGTCTTGCCGCCCAGCATGCCCACGATGTCCATACCCATCCCCCGGCAACTGATGACCCGCCCGCCAATCTCCAGGCCGACCTTGTGGATTAGCCCCAGGATGTTGCGCTCAGCGGGTGGCGCGTCCGGTCCCAGGACAAAGTCGGGCGCGCCCAGGATGTAAAAGTGCACCGTGTGGTCGGCGACGAAGAAGGCGGAGTAGAGGATTTCGCGCAGTTTCCTGCCCGTCGGGGGCACCTCGACGTGGTAGACCGCGTCGCAGGCCTTGGCCGAGGCTATGTGGTGCGCCTCCGGGCAGACACCGCAGATACGCGGCGTGATGCGCGGCATCTCCTCCACGGGCCGGCCTTCGGCGAACTTTTCGAACCCCCGCAGTTCTGGGATCACCAGGTAAGCGTTGGCGACGTTCCCCTCCCCGTCGAGGAAGATCTCGATCTTGCCGTGTCCCTCTAGGCGGGTGATGGGGTCAATGCTGATTTTTCTCATGAGCCTTCCTCCAACTTCCTCCGGTGCAGCAGCGAAGCGGGCAAACCGAAGCGATAGAAGGTGCCCACCGGGTCCACGATCTCGCCCACGATGCGGGCCGCCTCCTCCTCGGTATCGGCGTCCACGACCGAAGCGACGGCTGAAAGGAGCGCCGCGCCCTGATCAATCACGTTCGGCGGCGGACCGTAGCAGCCCCGGCAGGGCATATTCACGCTGGGGCAGAGCGCGCCGCAGCCACCCCGCGTCGCCGGTCCCGCGCATAAGATGCCCTGGTCAAAGAGGCAACGCTCTGGCTCAGGGATGATCTCGTGGGGGCGGTAGAACTTCTTGATGTGCTTCTCCTCTCGATTGTGTTCACATTCATCACAAACCGTCTTTTCGTTGGCGCCGACCACGCTCCCTTTAGGCGGGAGTTGGCCGCCCAGGATGGCCTCGATCACGGTCCAGATCTGGGGGGCCTGCGGCGGGCAGCCGGGCACGAAGTAATCCACGTCCTCCACCTGCGCCAGTGTCTTGACCGTGTTGTAGAACTTGGGAATGATCACCTCTCCCTCGGGCAACTGGTAAGAGGTCTGTGGCAAGATGCCCTCGGGGTTATCTACGGAGGGTGCTTCCAGATAGACGCGCTCGAAGATGGACCGGCGGTCGAAGAAGTTGCCCAGGCCCGGGATGCCTCCGAGGTGAGAACAGGAACCGAAGGCCACCAGCATCTTCGATTTCTGACGCAGGAGGTGGGCGATGTGTTCGTTCTCGCCGGTGCGGATAGCGCCGTTGAAGAGGCAGACGTCTATGTGACCGTCGGGCATGGCCTCGACGTCCTTGTATTTGAAGTCCATCGCCACCGGCCAGAAGAGGATGTCGGCCGCCACATCCAGGTCCAGGATCTTTTCTCGCAACTCCAGGATAGCGATGTCGCAGCCACCGCAGGAGGCGGCCCAGTAGAGGCCCAGTTTGAGTTTTCCGTTGTCTGCCATCGGCCTATTCCTCCTTGCTTTCGAGTTCGCGCTTCCAGTTGAGCGGCCTCAGGGCACGCACCTGCTCGGTGAAATCGCGCACCAGTTGGGCCCACTTGGGGGCCTCTGCGCCGGAGATCCAACCCCAGTGGAAGCGTTCCTTCTCGATGCCGTATTGCTCCAGCAGCGCCTCCACCAGCGGCATGCGGCGGAAGGTCTTGTAGTTGCCGCTATTGTAGTGACAGTCTCCAGGCGGGTGGCACCCGGAGACGATGACGCCATCGGCTCCCTCGGCGAAGGCCTTGAGGATGAAGACCGGGTCTACGCGCCCCGAACACATCACGCGGATGATGTCCACGTTGGGTGGCTGCTCCATCCGGGAGATGCCAGCCGTGTCGGCCGCGGCGTAAGTGCACCAATTGCACAGGAAGCCAACGATTCGTGGTTCATAGTCAGCACTCATGACATCAAAACCTCCACTTTTGTTCCTCCTACCCACCTATCTCGGTGAACATCCTTTGCGGGTCGAGACGAATGATACCTTCGCCATGGTCGGGTGTGTTTCTTCCTCTGGAAAAACCCGCCATCTCACCTGAAGTGCCCAACAAGCCGCCCGATAAGGCCGCAGGGGTCCACAACTGACAGGCGAGGTGGCGGGAATTCGTGCTTACAGAAATACCTCGTCCCAGATAGGAGTGGGGCCCAATTGCTCCACCTCCTCCGTAAACTCCTTCGCCACCTCTGCGAACCGGGGAGCCTCGGATGCTGAGACCCACGAAAGCCTGAAGCGGTCCGCCATTTCCAGGCCCAGTGTCTCGAAGATGCTCTTGAGCATCGCGGCCCGGCGGCGCGCGTGAAGGTTTCCTTTCTGGTAGTGACATTGGCCAGGCCAGCACCCAGCGACCAACACGCCATCGGCTCCCTTGAGAAAAGCGGAGAGCACAAACAGCGGGTCAACCCGACCGGAGCACATCACACGGACGACCATGACCGAAGGGGGCATCTGGAGTCTGGACACGCCAGCCGTATCGGCGGCAGTGTACGCGCACCAGTTACAGAGAAATCCCACGATCTTAGGTGTAAACTCTTGCTCTTCCATTTCTCCCCCTACGTTGCAACCTGAGTGAGTTCTTCTTCTTCGAAAGTCATCAGCGGGATCTCCTCGGTGACGTCCTTCCCCGGCCGATAGCCAAACAGCGCCTGAACCGATGTTCCCACTTTCGAGAAGATGGTCGAGACGGGGATATCGGCAGGACACACGTCTGTGCACATACCACATCCCACGCAGGAGACACTCACGTGGGCCAGCCGCCCGAGTTGGAAGAAGATCGTGTTGGGCGGCACCCGCAGCCCGCCCTTTCTCTCCAACTCGGTTTCATAGATCTCTGGCAAATACTCGCAGTCCTGAGACTCGAAGTAGCACAGGCTGCAATAGCAGATTGGGCACACCGTTTTGCAGGCGTGGCAGCCGATGCAACGGCCAAAGGTGCGGATCAGTTCCTGCATGCCCACTTCTACCCCGGCAAAGAGTTCCTCCCGGTAGGCCGCACGCTGGCTGTGGGAGCGCTGGATCGGTTCGGTCTCCAGTTCGTCCGACAGAGGCGTTCCCTCCAACCCCTCCACAAACTTGGCCCCCTTCTCAGTGTTCAAGAAGAGCGCGCATTGCGTGTCGAGGTCCTCCTTTCCCACCAGGGCGACCGTGATGTCGGCGTTGTCGGGCACAAAGTGCACGCAGGCACGACAGGTCGGCCGGACGTCGTGATCCAACTCGCCGTGCTTCACCGCCTCCCAGTACCCAGGCGGCCTTTCCTTCAGATCGCCATTGGCGCCCACGTCAAGGGGATAGACGCCACCACAGGTCGAACTGATGAGCAGGAGGTTGTCCAGGCTGCCCTGGCTGCGCTTCACCAGTTCAATGAAAGCCCGCAACTCGCATGGCTTGACCACAGCCGCGACTGGCCCGGCGAGTGGCTCCCTCAACGTCAGGCGGGAGAGCAATCCGCCCGCATTGGCTGGCATGAACGGGAGAAGGGGAAGCGCGGTGCCATCCACCCTGAACGCATCTGGGTCTGTGAACAACGAATACGCCACGCCCCCGTTGCTTCCCCCGGTCCTTCCCAGCGCAAGCACACCATTCACCCGGCCGCTCTCCAGGAGAGAGCGAAGTAACTCTCGCACGGCCTCCTCTGCTCCTTTATTGATCTTCAGGCCCTCAGGCATCCTGTACCTCCCGCTTGTGATAGATCTCTACGTAGGGCTGCTCCACCTGGTGGAGTTCGTCCATCTCATAGGTCGCCAGGGGCAGTGGGTCCTCCAGGCTTCTGCCCGCGACGTACCCCAGCGTCTCCTGGGCCCGATCCGCCAGCAGGCTGAAGACCTGAGCGACAGGGATGGACATGGGGCAGGCATCCTCACACGTTCCACACGACACACACGAGAGGATCATGTGCGACGCCCGCCCCAGGTGAAACAGGAGGGTGTCGGGCGGGAACCTCAGCGCCCCTTTCCGTTCTGAGCGCGCCAGGTAGTTCTCAGGGGGGAGTTTCAACGCTGCCGATTCAAAGTAGCACTGACGACAGTAGCATACAGGGCAGACCCGCTGGCAGTTGTGGCAGTTGATACAATCGCTGAACACGTCCAGCAGTCCGTCCGGCCCCGCGATTCCCTCTCTCAGGTCCGCGTGGGCCTGCTGGCGCCGCTCCATCTGGGCCTTCTCCATCTCCTTGACCTGCGCAGTCCAGTCATCCAACGCTGCCTCCAGAGGCATATCCATACTCTCCAGGACGCGCTCTCCCTTCGGGCTACCCGGGATGACGAAGACCGTCCCATCCGCACTGCCCAGCGTGCCAATGTGCAGATCGGAGGCCGGCATGCTGAAGCGGTGGCAGATCTGGCAGGCCGGCCGCATGGGTGCGCGGTCCCAACGCTGGGATGCCTCTGCGAAGCGAGCCGCGCCGGCGGCCGGATCCTCGAGATAATCTGACAGGGGCAACACTCCAGGGCAGTCTACGGTGATCAGCCACAGATTGTCCAGGTGCGCCTGCTCAAGTTTGGTCAACTCGATCGCCGCCCGCGCCTCACAGGGGCGCACGACCGCCGCGATGCGCTTACTTCCATTCCCGCGCATCGTCAGGCGGCTGATCGCTTTGCCACCCTGAACGGGCATCACCGGGGGCAGCGGAGAGGCATTTTCGAGGAGAGCCGGGTTCTGCAGCAGCAGGTAGGCGAACGAATCCTCCGCCGGTACCTGCACGGGTATGAGGAGTGCGTCAAAGACCTTTTTGTTCAATGCCTCCTTTAGCCAGCCGACGACGGCGGCTTCAACGCCGTCCTCTGCTGGCAGGATTGCACCTTTGTCGTTCACGTGTCGCTCCTTGTCTTCAGCGGATTGGGCCCTAGTTTCTTAATGTGGTCGTTGAACTCGGTGGCCGTGTCCACAAACCGCTGGCCCTCGCCGTGCGCCACGTAGCGGAACCAGACCCGCTCCGGCTCCAGGCCAAGCGTATCCAGGATGCTTGTCACCAGCGCGACTCGCCTGCGGGCGCGGAAGTTGCCGTCGTTGTAGTGACAGTCACCCGGATAGCAACCACTGATCGCCACGCCATCCGCCCCCTCGATCAGCGGGCGAATGATATGCACCGCCGGCAGCGCCCCGGTGCAATTGACGCGGGACGGCCTCACGTTCTCAGGATAATGCAGATGGTGGGCGGCAGCGGTCTCACCGCCACCGGAGCCACACCAACTGCACAGGAAGTAGATGATCCTGGGTTCGAACTCTTGCTCGTCGCTCATATTTCACCTCACACCAGCAAGGCATCGAGCGCGGCTATGGACTGCTCGCCCATAAAGTCACGCAGGTAAGAAGCATCGTTGGGACATATCGCCACACACGAGCCGCACGAATCGCACAGGAAAGGATGGGTCCTGGCTACCTTCTTGAACTCGTCAATGTACCGCGCGCCGTAAGGACAGACGTCCACACAGAGGCCACATCCCATGCACAGAGATTCGTACACATCGGCAACGAACATCTTGTTGGGAGGGGGCATCTTCTTCTTGCCGATGACCACCAGCACGCGGCCAGCCGCGTCCTTCGCGGTCAGGATCGTCTCCTCGAACGAGCGAGGCGAATGAGCCAACCCCACCGGGAAGATGCCGTTACCGGCCAGTTCGAAGGGCTTGGTCAGTTTCTTGATCGCTTCCTCGAAAGGATAGTTGCTGATGTCGCTGGAAAAGAAGCCCTCGTAGTCCAGCGGATAGTTCAACAACCGCGAGAGGGCCTGGCTGTTCTCCGCGTCCGGTACGATGCCGGTGCTCAGCGCGACCCAATCCGCCTGAACTCGCTGTTCCCCATTGACAACCTCCAGCCCGTTTCCGTTGCTCCACACCTCGGGGTAGCGATCGTCGGGGAAGCGAACGAACCGCACCCCCGCCTCCCTGGCGAGCCGGTAGTAATCCACTTTGCCGTAGGTCGCGATGTCACGGTGGAAAACGGCGACCTCAGTTCCCTTCTCGCGCAGCGCGATGGCGTTCTTCAGCGCCTGGTTGCAGCAGAGCCGGGAGCAGTACGGGACCCCCGGAGTCCTTGAGCCCACGCACTGGATCATCGTCACCCGGCTGGCGGTCTCACCGCCGCTCATCTTCGCCTGGAGTTCCGTCTGCGTCATCACCCGTGGATCCTGGCCGTAGAGAAAGCCCTCTGGCCGGTACTCCTGGGCCCCCGTCGCCACGATGATCACGCCGGTGTCCACCGGGACGTGCCCCGTTGGCGCATCCACCACCACGTGGTAGTTGCCCGCGTACCCCTCCGCCTGGGCCAGGTGCGCCTGAGTGTAGCAGGTGATGTTGTCAGCGTTCTCCACGGCGGAGATGAGCCCCTCCACGTACTTCCGTTGCTCCTCATCCAGATACTGCATCTGCCCGCCCAGTTTCTCCTCGCGCTCCACCAGCGCGACGGGGAACCCGTTGGCGGCGATCTCGGCAGCCGCGGTCAGTCCGGCCAGCCCTCCGCCGACGACCAGTGCCCGTGGGATGAACGTGTCCATAGGTGGGCCAGCCTGCATCCCGCGCTTGACCTTCTCCACCCCGCCCCGGATCAGCGCCAGGGACTTTTCCAGCATCTTATCCCGGTCCGTGTGCACCTGTATGACGTCTTCCCGGAAGCGCAGGTACTCGCACAGGAGAGGGTTGAGCCCGGCCATCATCACGGCCTTGTTGTACTTGCCCTTCTTCTGCAAGGGCGTGCAGACGGCCAGGACGACCCGGTTGACACCGGACTGCTTGATGCGCTCGGCCGTCGCCTTGATCGTGGGGCCGGTGCAGCAGCCCTCGATGATCTCGGCGTGAGCGACGCCGGGCAGCGCCCGCACCTGCTCCTCCAGTGTCGGCAGGTCTATCCGCTCGTCGAACAGGCCGAAGCAACTGCATAAGAACACGCCGACGCGGATAGGCTCACCCTCCACGTCCCGCAGCGGTGGGCCGGGGGCCGGCTTAAAGTTCTTCTCCCCCAGGTACTTCTGCACCTCGGTCAGAGTCGCGCAGCCTTCCCAGACGGTCTCCGGGTTGCCCTTTGGCCCCGTGAGTTCCCCGACGGCAAAGATGCCGTCCACATCCGTCTCGCAGCACGAGAAGGGCCGGATGTGACAGAACCCGTTCTCGTCCGCCTGCACGCCGGTCAGCCGCGACAGTTCGGCCATCTGCGACGGGGGGCTTTGCCCTGTGACCAGGATGGCCAACTCGACGGTGTGCGTGTGCGATTCGCCGTTACTTCGACTATGCTCAGTACAAGCCGCAGAGGTATAGTGGATGGTCACCTGCTCAGCGCCGTCCTCGGGGACGATCTTGAGCGTTTCCGCCCGCTCTACACGCACACCGGCGTCCAGGGCTTTCTGGTACCACCGATAGTGCCCCTTTCCCGTCCCCCGATAGTCGTGCAGGAAGACGGCTACATCGGCCTGCGGGAGAATCTCCTTGAGCCGGACGGCGCGGTAGATGGCGCTCACGCTCAGGTTATAGTTCTCGTATTCGACGCCCGGCCGGTTGAAGTGGGGCGTGACGACGATGTCGAAGGTCTGCGGGATCTTGCCGGACGGCAGGCGCACGGAATCGCGCACAAAGTTGGTCAGAAGCGAGCGCCTGGCCACCGCGGAGTTTCGGATCACGCTGGGGCTTTGCCCCAGCGCGAAATCGCGCAGGTCCTCATCGCTGGGTTCCTCGAACGTATCGGCCAGGATAATCGCCCCCACGTCGGCCTCCAGCACCTCCTCCGGCCGCTCGACCTTGAGGGCGCCAGTGGGGCATACTTCCTCACACTTACCGCAGCGGATGCAGTGCTCGAAGTCAATCACGTAGCAGTTCTCCCACGCCGCCTCGGGGATGACTCGGATCGCCTTGTGGCCATCTACCTCGACCGGACAGACCTCGATGCACCGGTCACACTCGGTGCAGGCGAAGTTGTTGACCACCTTGTCTCGCTTCTTGAACTTGACGTGGAAATGGCCTGCCTCGCCGGAAACCTCCAGCAGTTCGGCGTTGTAGCAGTCCTGCATCGCGCCGAGGGCCTTGAACAGGCGCTGGGGCATGTGCCCGCAGATCCAGCAGAAGTCGAGCGGCAGTTGGGCCAGCGCCTGATACTTCATCTCATCCACGTAGGAGCCACGGTTGAGCAGGATGAACTTGTGACCGCTCTTGCCCAGGGCATACGCGGCCCGATAGCCGCCCAGATTGGTCCCATAGATCAACACTGTGCTCTCATTGCTCATCTGCCTACCTCCACTGTCTGGGGCTCGAGCACGCGGAACAGCCCCTCAATCTGAGCCATAATCTGCTGGTCGGTGAAGTGATGCGCCGTGATGGCGCCGGAGGGGCAGGCTGCCGCACAGGTACCGCAGCCCTTGCACAGCGCCTCGTTGACGCGGGCGACGTTCTTCTCCTCGATGAAACTGATGGCGGTGTAGGGGCAGAGCGCGATGCAGGTCTTGCAGCCCGAGCAGAGCACCTCGTCCACGACAGAGATCGTCGGTGAGATGGTCACCTCACCCTTGTCCAGCAGCGCCAGCGCCATGGAAGCCGCCGCGCCAGCGTGAGCCACCGTATCCGGCACGTCCCTGGGCCCCTGGGCAGTCCCGGCCAGGAAGACGCCGTCTGTGTTGGTCTCCACCGGCCGCATCTTGGGATGGGCCTCGGCGAAGAAGCCATCCTCCGTGCGACTCAGGCCAAAGAGCGCCGCCACCCTATCAGCGTCGTGCGGGGCCTCGATGGCCGTGCTGAGCACGACCATGTCCACGTCCACCTGCACCAGCCGGCCCAGGTTGGCATCTTCGCCCTTGACGCGCAGTTTGCTGTCCTCTCGCCCATTTTGTGGCTCCAGCACCTCGACCTCGGCGCCGCGACCGCGCACCATACAGACGCCCTCCTTCTGCACCCGCTCGTAGAACTCCTCGTAGGCCTTGCCGAAGGCGCGCATGTCCATGTAAAACTCGTACACCTCGGCCCCGGTCTTGTCGCGCACCAGGTGGGCTTGCTTGAGAGAGTACATGCAGCAGATGCGGGAGCAGTAGGGATGGGCGTTGTGGTCACGGCTGCCGACGCAGTGGATGATCGCCACGCGCTCGGGCTTGCGCCCATCGGCCAGCAATATCTCACCGCCGGTGATGCCGCCGGCGTTGGAGAGGTGTTCGAACTCCATCCCGGTGATGATGTTGGGCGACTTGCCGTAGGAGTACTGGGAAAGTTGGGCCGGATCCCACATCTCGAAGCCGGTGGCGACGATGATGGTCCCCACGTCCAGTTCCAGTATCTCGTCCTGCTGGTCGAAGTCCACCGCGCCGGCCTCGCATATCATCTGGCAGACCCCGCAGGCGTCCGCGATCTCGCCGTCGGTGCGGTCGTTCTGGCGGAAGCGGATGCAGGCGTCGGTGTCAATCACTGGCACGCGGGGCACCGCCTGCATCGAAGGTACCCAGATAGCCGAGGTCGGCCCCAGCGGCTTCTCCTTGTAGACCGCTTCTTTCTCCAACACGGTCTCGATGGCACCGGTAGGGCATACGATGGTGCAGGCCCCACAGCCGATGCACTGGCGGGTCTTCTCCAGGAAGGGCGGCCCCACCTTCCGCTCAACACCGGACTGGGAGAAGTTCAACACGTCGGCTTTCACCAGTTCGTGGCACGTGCGCACGCACAGGCCACAGAGGATACATTTCTCGTCCGGGTTGTCCGTCGGAAAGGGTGGCTCCGTGATGCCGTACTCCCGCGCCAGGTCCTGGATGACCGGTACGTTGGGGCAGCGCGAGAGCATTAGCCCCAGGACGACCTTGCGGGCCTCAATAACAGCCGGAGAGCGGGTCTTGACCTCCAGCCCGTCCCACGCAGGGTGCGTGCAGGAGGTCTCCAGCCTGGAGCGGCCGCGGCGGATCACCTCCACCACACAGAGGCGGCAAGCGCCGAAGGGCTCCAGGAGTGGGTGATAGCATAAAGTAGGAATCTCGATCCCGGCCTGCCGGGCGACCTCAAGAATGGTCTGCCCTTCTTCGGCCTGGATCTCTTGTCCGTCAATGATAAGTGTGACCATATTGTGTCCCTCCCATTATCTCACGCCCACCGCGTCGAACTTGCACACGTCGAAGCAGACGCCGCACTTGATGCACAGGCCTGCGTCAATGACGTGCAACTCTTTCTTCTCCCCGCTGATCGCCTCCTGCGGGCACTTGCGGCGACACAGGCCACAGCCGATGCACTTGTCCGCGATGATATAGTACTCGATCAGCTCCTTACAGACGCCGGCCGGGCACTTTTTGTCCACGATGTGGGCCACGTACTCGTCACGGAAGTAGCGCAGCGTGCTGAGCACCGGATTAGGCGCTGACTTGCCCAGGCCGCACAGCGAGACTGACTTTACCACTCGCCCCAGAGTCTCCAGCGTCTCCAGGTCGGCCATCTCTCCCTGGCCCTCGGTGATGCGGGTCAGAATCTCCAGCATACGCTTGATTCCCTCGCGGCAGGGTGTACACTTGCCGCACGATTCATCCTTGAGAAAGTCGAGAAAATAGCGGGCGACGTCCACCACGCAGGTGCGGTCGTCCCAGACGATCACCCCGCCGGTGCCCATCATTGAGCCTGCCTCGGCCAACGTCTCATAGTCCATAGGCATATCCAGCAGGCTGGCGGGGAGACAGCCCCCCGAAGGGCCGCCGATCTGCATTGCTTTGAATTCCCGTCCCTTGGGAACACCACCTCCCATATCAAAGACCAGTTCGCGGACGGTGATGCCCATCGGCACCTCGACCAGTCCCACGTTGTTGACCTTGCCGGCCAGCGAAAAGACCTGCGTTCCTTTGCTCGTTTCGGTACCGATACTGGCGAACCACTCGGCGCCACGACTGATGATCTCCGGCACGATGTTCAGGGTCTTGACGTTGTTCAGACAACTGGGCCTGTCCCACAACCCTTTCTCAGTGGTGTGGATATGCTTGGGGCGTGGCTCGCTGACCTTGCCCTCTATGGCGTGCATCAGCGCGGTAGACTCACCACCCACGAAGGAGTGGGCCCCCAGCCTGAGTTCCAGGTCGAAATCAAAGCCGGAGCCCAGAATGTCCTCGCCCAGCAATCCATACTCTCGCGCCTGTTCGATAGCGGTCCTTATACTCCTCACCGCCAGCGTATGCTCGTAGGGGATGTAGAAGAATCCCTGGTGAGCACCGATGGCGTAGGCGCCAATGATCATACCTTCCAGGATACTATGCGGATCGGCCTCCATCAGGGCGCGATCCATAAAGCAGTTAGGGTCGCCCTCGTCACCGTTGACGAGGGCGTACTTGATCTCGCCCTCGGCCTTACGGCCAGCCTCCCACTTGCGGCCGGTGGAGAAGCCAGCCCCGCCGCGGCCCCGCAGCCCTGACTTTTTGACCTCTTCGATGATCTCCTCAGTGGTCATCGAGGTGAGTGCCTTTGCCAGCGCCTGGTAGCCACCGACGGCAATGTACTCTTCGATGGACTGGGGGTTGATTAAACCACAGTGGCGCAAGACGATGCGCATCTGCTTACCATGAAAAGGGATGTCCTTGTAGTAAGGAATGTGTCTGCGTGTCGTCGGTTCTCTGTAAGTCAGCCGTTCGACGACCCGGCCTTTGACCAGTGTCTCCTCCACCAGTTCGGGCACGTCGGCGGCTTGCACCTTGATGTAAAAGATGCCATCAGGCTGGATCAGGAGCACCGGCCCCATAGAGCAAAAGCCCCGACAGCCGGCATTGACCACTCTGACCTCTTCCTCCAGGCCACGCCGTTTCACCTCCGCTTCAAGTGCCGGCATCAGGTCCGGTGCGCGGTCGTGGAGACAACTGACCAGTACGTCAGCTCGATGTCTTCCATTATGTTCAGCCATTCTCATCCTCCTACCCTGCCACCCGGCCGACAACCCACTCTTCCACCACGTTGCCCTGTACCACGTGTTCCTCGATGATACGCGGCACCATGGCGGGCATGACGTTGCCGTAGGTGACGCGGGGTTCGTCGCCCTGCTGGATGTCCACCAGTGGCTCTTTCGAGCACATGCCGATGCAGCCAACTGTGGTCACGTGCGCGTCAATGTTACGCGCTTCCAACTCGGTCAGAATGGCGTGCATCGTCTCCCGCGCGCCGGCCGAGATGCCACAGGTGCCCATACCTACCGTGATGGTCGTGCTTGTCTCGGTGCGGGCCTGGATGTCTCCTTGCAGTTGCTGGCGCAACTTTTGCAGTTCTTCTAAACTCTTAAGTTTGGGCATTGTGTTATCCCCTCCCTATGCTGCCTCTAGAAGCGCGTAACTCTCTATTATTTCGCCGACACGATCGGTGGTCATCTTGGCATACGGTTCCTCGTTGACCATCACAAAAGGTGCCTGCGCACAGGCTCCCAGACAGGAGGTCGCCTCCAGTGAGAACTTGGCGTCGGAAGTGCTCTCACCAACCTTGATCCCCAGTTCCCGCTCGAATGCTTCCAGGATACGCGGGCCGCCGTGTATGTGGCAGGCGGTGCCCAGGCACACGCGGATGCAATACTCCCCCTTCGGTCTGAGGGTGAAACTGCGGTAGAAAGTGGCCAGGTGATACACCTCGCCCAGAGACGCGTCCAGCCGCTCGGCCACCAGTTCCAGCGCCTCGCGCGGCAGGTAGTTGTACTCCCGCTGGATATCCTGAAGCACGGCCAGGCTGGCCGTCCGGTCAGCGCCGTAGCGATCAATGATCTCGTTGACTTTATCCAGGCTCATCGCTCTCCGACTCTCCTCTCCCCAACGCTCATCTCACCCATCTTGATCAGTTTCAAGCGCGGGATGCGCCGCGTCAGGCACTCGGTCCAGCACAGGCCGCAGCCGGTGCACTTGTCCTCGTCCACGTAGCGGGCCTTCTTGCGCACCTTGACCTTGAAGTTGCCCACATAGCCCGAAACTTCCTCGACCTCACTGTAACTCAGGAGCGTGATGTTGGGATGCCGACCGGCATCCATCATCTTGGGGCCCAGAATTCAGGTACTACAGTCGAGGGTGGGGAAAGTCTTGTCCAGTTCGGCCATGTGCCCACCGATGGAGGGCTCCCGCTCGACCAGGTAGACCGGGTAGCCAGCGTCGGCCATCGTGAGCGCCGCCTGGATGCCGGCGATGCCCCCGCCGACGACGAGTGCCGCTTTGGTGACCGGCTCCACGCGCGGCTCCAATGCCTCCTGGTAGGCCACCCGATAGACGGCCGAACTGACCAGCCGCTTTGCCTTGGCGGTCGCCAGCCCCATGTCCTTGATGACCCAGGAGCAGTGCTCGCGGATGTTGGCCATGGCGAAGTAGTAGGGATTGAGGCCGGCCTCGGCGACGGCGGTCTGAAAGGTGGGCTCGTGCATGCGCGGGGTGCAGGAAGCGACCACCACGCGGGTGAGGCCCAACTCCCGGATGTCGTCCTTGATCATGTTCTGGCCGGGCTCGGAGCACATGTACCTGTACTGGCGGGCGACGGTCACGTTGGGCAGCCGGCTGGCAAAGGCGACCACTTCGGGCACATTGACCGTGGCGGCGATGTTGATACCGCACTCGCAGATGTACACGCCGATTTTAGGTTGCTCCATATTTACACCTCTCATCTGTGATAGCAAGATTCGTCCATCCATTGATAATGCTGCAATGTCATACACACCTCCTAAAATGAATGGCGAATGGCGAATTGCGAATGGCGAATTTTCCCAGGTCATTCGCCATTCGTCATTCTACAGGTATTCAACCGACACCAACTTGCCCCGCGCCTTCATATCGCGTATCAGTTCCTCCACCACCAACTGCCGCAGCGGGACGGTGCCGGAATTTGTA
>Ga0114918_10000449_pt1 | contig 35697 bp, 42 predicted proteins | sample LantaG_FD_87015 | JGI IMG/M metagenome (GOLD analysis project Ga0114918, IMG submission 87015) | Deep subsurface microbial communities from Baltic Sea to uncover new lineages of life (NeLLi) - Landsort_02402 metaG | ecosystem: Environmental > Aquatic > Marine > Oceanic > Sediment | place...
GTTATCTCTGAGCCATTGCATTCTTGAAAAATATTTGAATCTGGCGTTGGTACTCCTGGAATATCAACTAAAATAGGAATTACCTCACCAACTGGTACTAATAAAGAAAACAAATCTATATTTTCTTTTAGTTCTGTAGCGACTTCATATGAAATTATGTTTCCAAATTTCAAATCATCACTATCTATTTTATTAAAACCAGCCATAAAATCTCACTTATATCTCACATACGCCTGTAAAGCCGTATACTTTGGAATAATTGGCTCTACAGTAGACCATCTATTATCTATTGAATGGTTATGGAAAGACCCAGTATTATGATCAGAACCAACGTCCGCAAAAGGACCAAGAGCGTCGCTTGTAACACCTGTTCCTGCTCCATGATTATGTTGAATGTTTAAAGTAGAGTTTCCACCAGTTAGTCCTTGAGTACTAGATCCTTTAGGAAATAAATCTAAAACATTTGGTGTATTTTGACCATTTAAAGGAGAGTCAGAATCAACGATAGCGGATCCATCACAAAATTTCCATATATCTGGATTAGGAGGATCTTTAGGTGTACCATCTGCTTCTGTTATTGATTCATGAAAAAACAAAACGGTACCAACGGGATAAGCTCTTTCAACCCAAGTGTGGTTATTAATTATTTTTCTCCAAATAGATGAAGCAACTGAAGTTCCAAAATCAGACTCTAAAGCTTTAATAGTTTCTGATTTAATTTGAGGTACTACAATCACTTATCCATCCTTTCTATTTCTTCAACTATTTCAAAATCTGTCATTTCCCACGGCCAACATTCTTTTTTTACACATATCATACCAACATCGTGGCACATATGTGGCACATAATATATCATCATAATAACATTAAATAAAAAACCTGCAATAAATCTTAGTATATTCATATTATATATTACTCTTAAGTTGGAACAAAGTTTAACGGGTGAAGAACATAAGGCAGTCTTCCATTATCGAAAGTGTGCTTACCTGCTCTCTGATCTTCAACCTCTTCAGCCGTTGTTAATGAGTATCCTTCAATAGGTTTACCATAATAACCAAACTTAGTTGTTTGTTCTAATTTAACTTTATCAAAATCTAAATATTTTAAATAATGTCCATCTGAAATAAAACTGGCAGAATTTCTAATGGTATTCTCAACGGTACTCGCAATATTAGATTTGAAAGTAACAGTAGGACCAGCAATATTATCAATTTCAAGCTCCTCTATTAGTGTATGGTCTATTCCAGAGTAAAGTCCAACCTTATATCCACCAACCCAAGCTTTTCCTACACTAATTTCTTGTCTATTTTCAGCATCAATAGCATCTACATTAGCTAAATCAACAGAGTTAATGGTTGAACCAACAATATCTCCTATAGGCGCTACATAACCAGCAGTACCAAGATTTGTGAGAATAATTTGATCATTTTGACCACCGCCAACCACTCCAACAGGAACAAAGTCTCCAAATTGTGTAGTACCTAATGACCATAGTTTTAATTTTATTTCCATATTATCAAGATCTAGTTGAATCTGCCTAACAAAAGATGGAATATTATCAAATCTTCTACCTGATTTACCAGTTAATTTAAAAATGTCTTTAAAGTTTATATTATAAAAAGTGTTAAGCTGAGCAAATAAAAACCTAAAACCAACAGTTAAATCAACAAATTCTGGCTCTGCAGCGGCTAATCTAACAAACAAAGGCATAATTATATCTAAGTCTTCTCTTCTATAAATAGGACTCAAGTTTAATTCTTTCTTGATTTCTTTACCATTAGCTAATTGAACACCAGTTGGAGAAACATAATTATCAGAAGCAATTGTTACGTTTGTAAAAGGCCTCTTTTTATATCTAGAGTAAGCAGAGTTAAAATATTGCTCAAATTCCTTTTTAGGATTAAAAGTATCTATCTTTATATCGCCTTCTCTAATAGGCAACCCATTAGTTGAGAAGTTATCAAAAGTAACATGAAATAAACTATATCTTTGAAAGCTTAAGAACATAGAAACATTATAACTTTGTAGAAGCGTAGCTATAAAATCTAAAGTATTTGTTGCAGAATCTATAGAAACTCTACATTTTAAATCAGCTAAAGATCCTCTACATTGTTCATTCCATTTTAAATCAAAATCAAAAGTGGACTTTCCTGCATAACTTTGTAGAATATCTCTTGCAATAAAGCCAGGATTTTCATTAGCTCCTTCAAATTCGTTATAGTTATATATAGATAAGTCTTGCTTATTTAAAAGAAATATTGTTCCATCAATATAGTAACCAACTCCTCTACCTTGATCAAAATTACTAGCGACTTTATCAACTAGATCCAACGAGGAAATAAAAGCTCCATTATCTTGGTCAACCCTATAAACCTTATTGGTTTCTCTATCTAAAATTATTATCTGGTTTAGGTTTACATCTGCTGCAATATCAACACAGTCGATAGCTAATGGATTAAAAGCGTTTCTATTCCAGGTTGTTACTAGTCCAGGTTGAACACCAGCAAAAGGATTTATTCTGTAAAAATTTCCATTTATTTGATCATGAAGTGTTATAATATTACCATCATCTATAGATAGTGGACCACCTTTGGGTAAGATTGCTGCTAAACCTGCAATTTGAAGTGTAGAAAAACTAGTTCCAAGAGCATTCTCAGATAAGACGTATCGATAGATTTTCGAAAGAGGCCTATCAAATAACCATAAGGTGCCATCTGTTTGTATGTCTAGACCTGTAATTTCTGTTATGTCTGGTGATATATCTGCAAAATCATATTCTGCTATAATTTCATTATTAAACGAAACATTATATATTTTCTGAGCATCGTTATCTAAAGTCCAGAAATCATTTTCTAATCCAATAGATAATATTAAAGGATTAATTGTTAATAAGTTGGAATCTGATAATCTAGTAGTAGACAAAACCTCTATATCTTTTCCTTTACAAACTACAGATATTTTATCACCACTTTTAAATACGTACTTATCTGTTAATATCTTATAGTTATTATCAGGAGTCATAACAGTTGGTATTGATGTTTGAACAGCTCCATTTGTTACACCTAAAACACTATATGGAGTTGTATCTCCTTCTTTATATATAGTATCTCCAGGTTGAACACCTAGCATAATAAAGTCTTGTTTAGAAGACTCTGCAACAACTTCTCCTATAGATCCAACAATACCTGGTTTGCCATTATCTATAAGAACAAAGACTTCTTCTAAAACTGGAATACCAAATGGGATTAAGACTCTTCCTTTTTCAGGTTCTTTAGTAATTGCAGAATCTAAAAATCTAATTGGTCCGTTTCCAGACTCATTGCGGTTTCCTCTATGTAGATATATATCTCCAATTTCTCTTAAAGCATTTTCTGATATGTTCCATACATAACTAATAACAGGATCATCCTTAGCATTAGAGCAAATAGCAGGGATATCACCAAACTCAGAAGAAAGGTCTGTTGTCCAGTCTCCATAAACAATTGGTAGTGGTTGTCCTATCTTATCTGAATCTACAAAAGGAAAGTTTGTTCTATCATATATAAGCGTTGGAATTTCAACTTTGTCTTCTTCTTGCTTGTCATAAGCGTTTATAATAACAGTTTCTAAAGTGGTTTCTATTCCTTTCTTTTTAGGAATTATACCAGTAAATACTTCAAAGTAGTTTGATCTGCTTTCACCAAATCCAACTAAAATTTTAACTTCTCCACCTATCCATTGAGTATATTGTTCTCCGTGAGGAAGGTAATCATTAAAAAATCCGTCTCTATTATTTAGAGTAATCTTTAAGTTTCCAATTTCAAACCCAGGTGATAACCATTCTCCAGCAGTAATATTTAATATTGGAGACTTTTCAGCCCTTGCTTGATAGAACCTTGGAGCTCCGTTTGTGTCTTCAACATATATATTTCTATTAGAAACATTAAAAGTAACATCATTTGTTATGGAAATTTCTGCTATCCATTGTAGTTCTATAAAAGGCCACGAAGCATTTAATAAATTTTGGCTAAGTTCTGCATTAAAGCCTTGCCATAATGCTCTATTAAACCCGCTTTGAAAAAACTTCTTAACTAATGTTCCAGCAGCAATGCCAGAACCAGGAGGACCACCGGCCACGAAATTAAAATAACCAGTTTCATTTAAGCAACCAACCTGATTACCTGTATAGAACCATCTGAATTGACCGTTTGACTCGCATGACATATTTACTTCTTATCATAGTAAATTTTTAATAACTTTACTAATTTAGTTGGTACAGGAAATCCTAACTTATTTATATTCTCTAGAATTGAAAAAGCTTCTGTTCCTATTAAAAATGCTTGCATAATAGAAGAAGCCACATCAATAGGTGTATGTTTATCTACAATTCTAGCAACTATTATTAATAGGAAATATACAAAAGATTTTCTAGCAGCTTTAAAAAAGCCCCTACTAGTAATATTTTGTTGTTTTGCTGTATACCATACTCCAGTTATTGTATCAATAAGAACTAAAGCATAAAGACTAATTAAAATTTGATAATCACCTTCAAAAATCCAAGAAAAACAGATCATAAAGAAAGCAAAAATCATCTTTAAGTGAAACAAATTAAATATTTTTGTAAAAATATCACTTATAGACTGAATATTGAGGTGTGATTGTAAAGTCAAAACTACTCCTTATCTTGACAGTAATTCAATTACCTTTGTTTTTAAAGCTTCAGTAACAACTACTCCATCTGGAGTGGCAGCATTAACAGCTCCTAACGACAAGTCAGGTCTATTTGCTCTGAGGGCTAATTCAACGTCAGAGAATAGGGTTTGCATTGTTGTGATCTGCTCTTGGGTAAATGCTTGAGCATAATTATAACCAGCAATATAGTCTAATACTAATTCACACTTTGCTCTCGCGGCTTTGCCAGCATTAACCATAGCAAGTTCGGCCTGTTCTGTACTGTACGTTTCTGTGATATCTGTTGGCCCGTCGATCACATATTCTTTGGCAAACTTATAAGCTGTAACAGTAACAGCTGGAACCATAGGAATAATTATAGTTTCTCCTGTTGGGTCTCCATTCTCATCTAGCTCATCAGCCTCATGTTCTGGGATTTCAGGTTCTAAGATATCTTCTCTAGTTTCTTCTGCGGCTTCGATTGTTTCGTCATCGAATTGTTCTTCTCTTAGCCATCTTTCTTTTTTGTGGCCCCACGGTCTTGATTCAGCCTCTTGTAATGCTACCCAAGTGTCTGCTATTTCTCTTGTTTCAAACTTTGAGGGACCATTTGTTATAACTCCTTCAAGGGTTTTTATAGTTACTTCAAACATATTATTGCTCCATTACAGTTATAAAATTATAGCTTGCATCTGTTTCAAGAGATAGAGTTGTTCCACTATTTTGATAAGCTTGTATATCAAAGTAATCTCCTTCATTAAGCGTCATAGTAGTGCTACCACTGTTAGCATGGTGGGAAAGTACCCCAGCTACATGCACACGATACCCCATCTTTTCATAATCAGCCCCATTTTTTCTAACATTGATATAAGTTACTTCGTTTGCATTCCATGTTGCTGCTTGGTATTTATAATCAGCCTTTATCTCAATTGTCATTCTTCTTTTAGCAGTGAACTTCCATGAAGCACCAATGGTTACAGAGTTAAAATTATCATCTTCTTTGTCTTCAAAGTTTATTGTAGTAGCAGAGTTGGTAGCAATTGATTGCCCTGCATCTGTACGATATTTAGCATAGACTTTTTCAGTCGGAACAACTGATTGACCTGCGCTAGATTTTTCAATTGATGCAAACAAACTATTAGCATCATTTACAAGATTGATTGAATCATTATCAGTATTGTCTTGGTAATTATAAAACTCAATTTCTTGATCTTTAGTTAAATAGAATAAATGCGATATTGAATTATCCAGATATTTTGAGTTATTTATGCCGTCTCCAGCTTTTCTGGTTATTGCCAATACCCCATCTATATATATTGCAGTTCTAAAAGATATAAGATCATTATCAGCATCAGCATTTAATGCTGCTGCAAATTTAGTATTGTACCATCCTGTTTGAGGCACAACATATTTGTTATTTGCTTCGTCCCATCCTGCGCCATTAGAACTAGTCGCAGTTAGTCCAGTGACTTTATTCCATGCCCCTGCTATAACTGTTTGTGCTGTAGTGGCATCTCCGCGTAACTCAACTGCCGCGCTAACGCTCCCACCATAATGCACAGTCGAATCAGTTGCCCATGTTGGTTTGCCAGCTAGTATTACATCACCAGATGAGACTCCAATGTCATCAAATGTTCCAATTTCAGACCCTACAGTTACAATGCTAGTTCCTGTTCCTGTATGCTTGACAGAAGGCTCTCTCCCAACAACACCTGTAGATACTAAATCAGTTTCTACTGCTTGACCATATGTAGCTCCTGTAGTTGCGAAAGTAACCCCTACGAATGTTAGGTTTAATGATGAAACCAGAGATGTAGTCGAACCTCTTACGCTAAATTTTAGATGCCAAGTCCCATCAATAGTTTGATACGGAGTAAGTTTAGCGAAATCTGTTACCCATCCACTTGCTCCTGTAATATCACCAACAGCAGACCTGTCATAAGTTTTCCAAGCAGTTCCATTAACGAAGTTTTCTGCAGGCCCAACTAAAACGTTATCTATCTTAATAGTGTAAGCTAAAGCGTTTGTTGTTGCTGTATGTAAAATTAATCTATATGAAGTTGAATCTGGAGAAGCTTGGAACCATCCTCTAAATTTGGCAAATTCACCAGCTTTTAAGTTTCTATTAGTAAGTTCAATTACTTTTGCATTAGTTATATCATAAACAAAAAGTCTTTTATCATCGTCCACATAGTTTGCTGAGGTCGTATAGTCGAAACTGATCTCAACCATTGAATGTTGATCAGTCGGATCAATATTAAAATCACAACTAGAACCTTCACCTTGACGATTAGCTGCGTCTTTAGTTTCTAAAAAAGAAGCAACTCCTCTAAGAGGCAAAGATGTTGACCTTGTAAAAGTAGTTGTTGGAACTCCACCAGTACCATCTACAGGACTTTCACCAGCCGCATCAGCATAAGTATCCCATCCGGTAGTATTAGCTTCAGCGTCTGAATTTTCAATAAAATTAATTCCTCCAACTCCACCTGCATCTTCTTCCCAAACAGCAGTGGCTGCAGTATTATCAACACAGGTATATCTTTTTCTAGTAGCTGTATTTACCCACCTAGAACCAACCTCATAGCCATCTGCAGAATCATCACCAGCTACTGGATCAACTACAGCAGAGTAGTTATTCTTTCTGAGCGTTGTTTCTAAAACTTCGTCTGATTTAGGAGTGTACATTTTACCTGTATTTAGCAGTTCTGTTTTAGTAGCTCCTAAACCAGTTAGCTCTCCTAAAGACTTTATATCAGCATTTTGAATTTTACCAACCATATCTTATTCCTTAATAATTATAAACTGCTCTAATGCCTTGACCAACTACTGGAGCTGTTGTCATAGTAATTGTTTTAGATGGACTATCAAAAGTAAATTCAACATCTAATAAACCATCAAGAAAAACCTTTAAAGACCCAGATATTGGAGTCTCAGAAACAACAAGTCTTTGTTAACTCCATTAATAGTCCCGGTAGGAACTTCACTTAAAAATGTAGTTCCACCGGGATTTGCTAACCATTTATCTGCTACTTTAGCCATTTTTTATCCTAAAAGTGTGCGTATCTTACTACTAATTTATCAGTTGCAACCAATGTTGAAGCAAGGTCTCCTGCAAAGGTCACTCTTGTAACCGAACCAGGAACAGATAGTGTATAATCTACTGTTGGTTCTTGCACAGGACCATTAACTGGATAAACTGTTATTGATTGAGACTCTGCAGCATTAGCTAAGTCAACATATCCATTTGAAATATCTAAAGCAACTAAAGTAAATACTTCTTCTTTAAATTGAATTACCGCAGCAGCTACTGGAACTTCCACAAAAGTAGGAACAGTAGTATCAACAGTAAAAGGATCAGCGGTTGTTAAAAGCCACCTTGTTTTACCATTAACCGTACCTTCAACAACGTCAACTGATAATCCTTGTGTAACTTCAGCATCTTCATCTGCGTCTGTTGCTCTAGTAAGTATCCAAGGAGTTCCAGCGGAACCTAAATCAGTTACAACATAGATACCATCACTAAGACTACCCTCGTCTTTGACTAAAATTCTATCACCGTTTGCAACTAATGTAGAATCTATTGTTAAAGCACCATTTGCGTCGGCGGTAAGTGTTTTACCAATACCAGAACCAGCAGGAGTATTTGCAGGAAGAGCGGCGGTTGTTGCTAATCTAACAGCATCTTTAGGATCTCTAATTCCAGCAATAACATCATCAACCCACTGTTTATTTACTAATGAAGTAGCACCTGAAGGAGCACCATTATAAACAGGCTCTACTCCAAACTCAGCTTTATCTACTGAGTTGCCCTTTAAAAGATTTAAATCAGCCGTATTAGCAGCGTTTCTTGATCTTAAAGATTGGTCATTGGTTAATCTGATTTTGCTACCATTAATGGTATCGTCCTCAATCCACTTTCCTACGTTTTTACTCACTTTAAACTCCTTACTTTCTCTTATTTTTTACAATTTTTATATTAACTAAAGAAGTGAAATCTCACTTTATCTCCAGATGTTAAAACTCCGTCTAATGCTAAACCTGTCCATTGAAATAAATCACCAGTAATTTGAAAATCTATATTTATAATTTGAGATGTTCCTCCTATAATGTCTACTAACATTTTAGAAGGTTGCGCTGGTGTAGCAATTAACTGTAATTCCTTGTTTATTTGTTCTAATACAGAAACCGTATGAACATATGATTGTTCAATACCAGAAACTGATGGAGGTGATATTGAGTCTCCATCAGTTAAGTAGTATATATAAGGTTCAACTCCAACTTCTGGAGCAACAACAAACTCTATATCGTTTGTTATTTCATTCCAGTCCCACTCTGTATCTACAAACTGGTGAGCATTAGCAAAAACTAAAATAGAGTCTTTATTAACCGGAAACAGACCAGATAAGATTGGAAAGGAAGTTTGGACTCCATTGCCGACACCAAGTTTTTCTTGAAATGCGCCAGTTCCCGCTCCTTCACCAATTCTAAGTTTTTTTCCTTCTCTTTGAAAGGTATTGTCCCACCAAATAAGACTAGTTCCTACTCGTGTTAACAACCTAAAGACGTTTTCTCCATTAGGAGAGTCTGGTACAGTTGTTCCTTGGTTTATAGTTAAGTTAACAGAATTCTGCCTATCAACTACAACCCAAATATGTTCTCCATCAGCAATTGCTATAGGAAAGTTTGAAGCTAAAATAGTATTAACAATTCCAGTTTCAGTAAAAAATATTTTTAAATCTTCTTCAATATCTAATGTTCCAGCAGGCTTACTCCAAAGAACTTTACCTTCGTTCTCAGAAACAAAGACTACCTTGCCATTTTGAATAAGATTATTTATGGTTTTCTGAGTATTATCAACAATTGGTCCAGATAAATTTGCTGGAACATTATCATCAAGAGTTACCACTCCTTTTTTAAGAGATACTCCCGAAGTTGTCTCATCACCTTGATTATTCATCCCAGTAACTAAAATTCCAGCATTACCTTCATTAAAACTTCCTGGAACTGTTAGTTCTTTTGTGTTAAAAGCATAGGTTCCTTGTCCTAAACCGCCGCCTAGAAAAGTTCTACTTACTGGAGAAGTTTCTAGTTCTTCTCCTATTGAAAAGCCATCTAAAACCTTAACAATATTAAAAGGTACGGCTTGTCCTACACCTACATCAACATTTGATATATCAGTTGATGGTCCTACATCTGCATTTATAACTCTAAATACTGAGGTTGCTGGTGTTGCAACATTCCACTCTGGTTCTGAATTAATAGTGGCCGCTGTCTTTATAGCAACAACACCGCTTGTATCTCCAGTTGCAATATCAATAGGTATATCATCACCTGAACCAGGAGGAACATCTACAGTATCAATTCTATAATAAAATCTAACAGTTCTTACGTCGTTTGCATCAGAAACATCCAAACTTTCACCGTTAGTAATATCAGCGGTAGCCAATGCTTGTAAGTCTGTTGTTTCTTGTTGTCCTAAACCAATTAAAGTTACTGTAACTAAAGCATCTGCACTTACATTTCCTTCAATGGCTGTTTTTATTTGTTGAGCTGATGATAATCCAGAAACAAAAGTTACTTGTATTTGATTATCAACTACGTTTACTACTTCAGAACCAGGAATACCAACATTATCAGCTCCGTTTTCTAAATTAGTAGCAATAACTGGAGCTATTTGTGTTGTAGCAGGTGTTCCTGAGATTGAAGGTGTCACTAAGGCTAAAGCAGGAGCACTTCCTAATATAGCATCATAAACATTTTGAGCAGTAGATACTCCGCTTTCTAATTTAACTGTAATTAAATTAACCAAAACAGTGACTACTTCGTTTCCAGCGTCTCCTATAGCGTCTAATCCACCAAGTAAGAATATTTCTGCCTGAGTTGTTTGAGGTTCTAATCCTATTCCTGTTGAAATACCATCTAATAAAGCAAAAGCTGTAGGATTTCCACCTATAGCAACTCTAACTTGATCAGCTGTTGATACTCCATCATCAATTTGAACTTGAACTTTACTACCAATAACATTTACGCCCTCAGAACCAGCTGTTCCTCCAGCGATATATTCAACAGAAATAGCGTTTCCTAAAACACCTATTGGTTTAGCAGTAAATAAAATATCTTGAACTTGCCTTTCAGCTTGAACCGCAGGAGTAAATTGTTCATAAGCAATCTGAATATCATTGCCAGAAGCTCCTGGAATGCTTGCAGTATATGTTAAATCTTGAATAACTTTAGAAGCAGAAGCCAATACAGTTCCTAAAAAATACTCAATAGATATTAAGTTACCTAAGGAACCTGCTAATTTACTTGTAAATTTTAAGTCTTGAATTTCTCTAAAAGCTAATTGAGCAGCTTCGTTAAAGCGAACATTGTGGTCACCTTTGTTTTCTCCAATTACTCCAAGACCAAAATTCTTTTGAGGAAGTTCATTATAAGTATCTAAATTAGATTGTGTTAAGTCGGTACCTTGTATTACACTGAATTCAAAGGTATCTCCTACTTCAAATAAAATAGGACCTTGATTTACCGTTAAGAATATTTTTTTATCTTGATCAACAAATTGTGTTCCAACTATAGCGACACCAACAGGACCATCTAAGCTTCCGATTATATTAAAGACAGTGAAAGGATCTGTGGCTGTACAAATAGCTGTATAATCTTGAGTTACGGTAAAATGAGACAGCTTATCAACTGTAAGGGTACCATTACCAACTGCACCAGGAGCGAATGCTGGCAAAGACGAAACGGATGGATCAAGAAAAATATTTTGACTCACTTACATCTCCTATAAGTGTTTAATTATTATAAATATTTATATTTTTAAAAAAAGAAAAGATTTATAATGATAATATACAATTAAAACACTTCTTCTATAGAAACAGGAGTGTTAACAAACTGATTAATACCAAAAGATTCATCTGGAAGTGATTTAAACTGTCCCCAAACGTTAAAGATTTGAGTATTGTCTCTATCTAACACAGTTAAAAAAGGCCTGGTTGTTTTTACTGTTTTCCATAGCCTTCTAAAGCCTCTAAAGTTATCGTCTTGACCAGTAACAGAAAATAACTTACTAAAGTTGGCTGAGAAGCTTCGAACTATTATATTTTCATTAGAAGCTCTAAAATATCCTTGAGTTTTCATTTTTTCTGATTGATCTACGTTTGCTATTTTATAAGTATCAGTAATATCTTCATTATTTTCAAAAGTAAATGCTTGACCACCAACAATCCTTCCTATTTCTATATATCCGCAAGCGTTTGATGGATCTAAAACAGTAACTCTATAATATTCATATTCTCCGCCAAAACCACCATTAGCTAATATAATATTATTAACTTCTTCATCAACGACAACTTGTTGAGAAAAAGGAGGAGCTATCCACACATCATCAATATTAGCCTCAACCTTTACTACTGCTCCGATGCTAAAATTATGACCAAGAATTGCAAAGGTGTCTATTTCTGACTTAATATCTGCTTTAATAACAATTTCTTGCAAAGTTAAGACATTATCTGATCTCCAAACTTCTCTAACAGACTCAGAAGTAACATTTCCTTTATCAAAATCTCCTGTTTTTGTAGAAGATACTCTAATTACATTAGATCCAAAATTATCTACTAATCTATTTCCTAAATCAAAACTATAGAGAAAAGATATACCTTGATTTGTAGCCATTTATGCAACCCCTTTTGAACTAATAATAGTTTCGCCTCTTTCAGAATCTTCTCTAATAACTTCTTTTACTTTTAGAACAATTTGATCAATTCTTTCATTACTATCAACAGTTCCTATATTAATATTAAAGGTGCTTCCTCCGCCAATACCGCCGTTTTCAACATTATCTAGAAAACTAGTTAGTTTCTTATTAGCCTCTGGTTGAACAACTCTTTCACCAGCGGATAAGATAAAGGATTTTCCATTTAAAGATCTTGGAACAGCGTCCATACCACTATCAGCTTGTCCGCCTTGTGTTGCAGAAGGTGTTGGTGCAACAGGAGCTGCTGTAGATCCTGAACCAGCGCTTGAAGCTCCACTAAACTTTTGAGCTTTAATATTTGCTATTTGAACACCACCGGCAGCTAAAATTGTTGCTCCTAAAATTGGACCCATAATAGGTCCGCCTTCAGCAAGAGCTAATGTAAATGCTCTAGCAGTATTTACTACAGCAGAGGCTAAAGCTGCGGCTTTACCAATCTTAAACATCTTTTCATTTGAAGACGATGTTAATGTTGCTAAGTTACCTAGAGCAGACTGTGCATGAGAAACCTCTTGTGATTGAAAAAAAGCTTTTGCTGTAGAAACCTTTCCAGCTCCTTTGATTTGATTAATCTCGGATTGAATTCTTATTCTATCCATAAAAGAGCCTTGTCTTTTGGCTCTTTCTAATTCTTTAGTTAAATGATCTTCTTTTATTTTAGCAATTCTTTCTTCACTTGCAAAAGCTAATTGTTCTTTGGCGGTAGCAAAATCTTTTTCTGTTAGTTGTTTATTTTGAAGCTTAAAAGTTAATTGCTCTAACTCCATAGCGTCTTGTCTTGCTTGAGCATCAATTCTTGCTTGCATAGCTTCTGGAGATAATCCTAATGCATTAGCTCTTTCTAATTCAAATTGCATTTCAAGCTCAAAAGATCTTTGTCTTCCAGCCATTGTTATTGCTGCGCGGTCTTTTTCAAACTGTGCAGTAGATATTAACCTTTGTTGTTGTAAAACTTCTAAAGCTTGTATTTTTTGTCTTTCGTTAACTACTTCAGCATCCTCTTTAGCTTGAGCTCCAGCGGTTGTACCTTGAAGTAAGCTTGCCCTCAGAGAAATAATTTCATTTTGTTTCTGTTGTTCTGCTGTGAGGGCTAATTCTCTTTCAGCATTTAATCTACTTCTGAATGCCTCAAGTTCTATAGAATTGGCCTCAAGGGCTGCTTGTTGTTTGATTGATATACCTGCTTGCGCTTGTGCCGACAATAAACCACGTTGATCCAGTAACCTCTGGGTCTCAATCAGGACTAATTGGTCTCTTGTATCTGTAGCGGCATCAAGTCTCATCTGTTTTATTTCTTGCTCAACAGAAAAGACCTTCTGTTTTTGTGTTTGAAGTTCCATGCTTACTTCTGAGAGCCTAGCATTTCTAATTTCTTGAGCCTTCTTTAATCTAACTCCTTGAATTGCTTCTTCTGCATCAGCTATTTTTGAGATAGTTTCTTCAAGAGCCTTTTTAATCTCTGCTGTTTGTTCAGGAGCATTAATTAAAGTTATTTTCTTATCTTCAAGTGCTCCTTGTAGTTGAATTAATGTACTTTCAAACCCTGCAGCCTTTTTCTTAAACTTATTTAAGTTAATATTAGGAGTAAACTCAGAAGCAAATTCAAAAGCTTTTTTAGATTTCTCTTCATATTTACCTACAGCGATAGATGCTTCTGCTAATTCTTTTCTCCACCTTTCCATTGCTATCATAGATTTTGCTGAAGCTTCAGCACTATTAAGGAAAATATCTCCTATATCATTTATTGCACCTAGTGCAAGTTTTTTACTAGCTGCGTTTAATTTAGCAATTCTTTCTTCTGTTTTAGCAATTGCAGCAGCAGAAGCTCCCATAGAGCCAGGTAAAAAAGTACTTAGTTTTTGGAATGCTAGAATTACTCTAAAAACATTAGCTACCATTTGAGACAACGCAGCAGCAGCTAGTTTTACTTGTACTCCTATTACTTTTGCAAGAACTATTCCTATTTCTTTTAATATTGTATATAGAGGAGCTAATACTTCAGATGTACCTGAAAAGGACTCTTCTAAGTCTGCCCATATTTCTGAAAATATTCCAGTTTCTTGTTCTAGCTTTTGAAAAGCTTTGTAAAGCAATAATGCACCAAGAACTATTGCAGCTATAGTTAGCCCCATTGGTGTTGCTAAGAAAGCTAAAGACGCCTTAGTAGCTAATCCTATTCCTTTAGCTACATTGGCAAACCCTTTAACCATTTGTGTTCCTACAGAGCCAGCAGTTATTTTTGCAGCAGAGTCTAGTCCTAATAAAGCTTTAGCTCCATTGGCAGATTGTTTTGCAATAATTTGAAGCCCGCCTTTTGCGACTCCTTTTAGAGAATTAAACTTTATATTGGTAGCTCCTAAGTTTTTAGCCATTTGTCCAATAGATTTATTAATAAAAGGAAGTTGTTTACCAAAAGCTCCTCCTGCAAAACCTTTTGCAAGAAGAATATTTAAAGCCCTATATGCACTTGTTAATAATGTAATAGTTAGTAGGTTTTTAGCTAAAAAACCAGTAACTTGTAATACTCTACCACCTAAAGCCTGTAAAAATCCTACACCAGGAAGAATAGGTTTGAAAAAGTTTGTTAAAGCATTGGTTGCGGTTGCTAATCCTAACCTATATTCACCATTAATTATTACTGAACCACGACCAAGCTCTGCGTTTAATGTTTCTTGTGCGTTTTTCTGTAATTTTATAGCTTTTGAATATAAGTCTGCATTGGCTGTAGCAAAACCAGCAGCCTTACCAGACTGTTCCATAATAACAGCTAACCTAGTTTGAGCTCTTTCGGCCTCAGAAGCAGTCTTAAAATTATCCTTTTGGGATTGACTTAATTTTGAATGTTGAATAGCAGTATCATTTATATGTAATCCTAAAGCAATAACAGCTTGTGAATTACCATTCATAGCATTAATTAAAGCGGTCAATGTGTCTATCTGAGGTTTATGAGCTCTTTCTGATAGGTCAATAGAAGCCTTTATAAGTTCTTTTTGTTGTGCTACATTCAATCCAGCTGCTTCTGTAGCAGAAATTGTCTCTGCAATCATAGCTCTCATAGTTGCTGCTTGAGCACCTGTTGCGTTTGTTTGAGCAATTTGAAAATTAGTCCACTCGTCTGTTGATTTAGCAGCTTCTTCTGAGTTTTTTGCATATGCAGAAATTGTTTGATTGAAAGCGTAAGTTGTTTGTTCTGCTTTTGAAAAATCTTTAATTTGCTTTTCAGTAGCGGCAGTTAATTTATCTCCTATAGATATAATTACGTTTCCAACAGCGTTTAATAATTGGTGAATAACTGCAACTACTCCGCCTAATGCAAGGGCAAGGCCAATTAATGTTACCCCAGCCATTTTTTTCATAATTCCATCAGAAGTTAATAATGAAGCTCCTAAAGCACTGAAAACACTAGCCCCAATACTTGCCCTAATTACCATACCTCCAAGTCCTTTTTCAAGCAACTCTGTATGTTTAGCAGCGGCTAAAAATGCTTTTCCAGTTCCTAAAGTAGCATTAGTAACTGATTTGGTTACAAGAACACTAGCTTCTAAATTACTACGAACTGCCATTAAACTAGTTTTAAGACTTCCTAGTCCTTTTCCTACAGCTTCTAATCCTTGAGATGATAATATTTGTAAGTTTTTAGTTAAAGAACCACTTAATACAGATAATCTATTATAAGGAACTCTTATTTCAGCGGCTTTGTTTGCAAGATTAATAGAAGCCAAAGCTGTTCTACCCATAGCAGCTTCTATAGCAGGAAAAGTTTTTGTAATAACTTTAGCTCCTGCCCAAGCACCAACAAAAGCAACAGCTGTTTTAGTAACGCTTGCTAGTTCTGATCCTAATCCTCGTAAAAAACCTTGAGATGATTCTGATAATGAACTGTAGGTTTTATTTAATTGTTCGTTTTCTTTAGTTAAACCCTCTACAGCTTTTGCAATTTTTGTAATTTTTGGAGTAGCTTCATCTGATGCTTCAAGACTAATATTAACTTTTTTATCAATTGCCATTATTACTTCCCTCTTTTGCCTTTAAGTTTTGCTTTTTTCGCATCAGCTTTTGTTTTTTCTTCTAACTTCTTATGCTCTCGTTCACGATAATTTGAGACAATTGAGTCCATTTGATCAAAAACGTTTTTGCAAAAAGCTGTTGTGCTTACTAAAGTTTGTCCAAAAGGGTTTACTTTATTCTCTCTACATTCAAAATACAAAGAAACTAAATATCCTAAATTCCAATCTTGTGCAACCAATGCTCTAGGGCATGATCTATAAACATTTCCATTTACCAAAATTGGTGACTTAGACGTTTCTCCATAAGCACCGTTGCAATTCCTTAATCTCATTTTTCCAGGGTCACATGTTTGACAATCTAGAGCCTTGGCTTGTTTATAGTCAAGGCTCAGGTCCATCATGACCCTAATACGTTTTTTAAATCATCTCCTATTTGTGTTCTCATCATTATAAGTGATCCAATTTCTTGAACTATGGTATATGGAAACACATTAGCATTACAAGGAAACATTATTTTGTCTTCTTCATATACAGAGATACCAGAGTTAAAATATTTAACCATCATTTCTTGACTATCTACTTGCTTGATAGTTGGTTTCATATCTTTAACTTTTATGTTCTTAATCGTCTCTTCCGTTGCATCTTTAAGCTCTGGAAACTCAATTTTTAAGTGATCTTGCTTAATTTTTGCTTCATCAGAAGAAAGGATATTCATAATATGAAAAATCGTTGGAAACTCTCCTTCCTTAAACTTTAGAAACTTCATATCATAAGACTCTTCGAAGTTTTTTAAGCCTTCTTTTCCTGTGGCCTCTTGATCAATAGCTGGATCAAGTGTAGAACACGTTTTTAAAACTTTTTTCGGATCAATTTTATTCAATGCCATGCGACAACTCCTTAAAATAAAAAAGGACTTCATTATGAAGTCCATCTTGTTTATTGTTTTTTCCCTACATTAGATAAATACAATTAGTTATAATAAAAAAGGGCTAGAAAAAATCTAGCCCTTATATTTCCAGGAAAAAACGGAAATTGTCTTTACTTTTACTTAATAGTTAAAGTAAACTCTTCGTCCAATTGACTACCAGAAGGAGCAAGAGCTTTACCTTCTAGAGCAAGAGTAACATAAGCGTCTGCAGGATTCTCAATAGGTGGAATATTGAATTCTACTTTAGGGAAGTGAAACTCAAACGTTCTACCAAGTGAAGAAGAATAAGCAGGACCACAAATATCTTGAGGTTCAAGAGTAATTGTAATGTCCTCTGCAATAAAACACTTGTTTCTCATATAGAAAGAAAGGTTATCTTTATTTAAAAGAAGCTCTAAGTTAAGCATAACTTCTCTTCTCTTATCAGGAACAAATCCACACATCTTTCCTGTTCCATAAATAAAGTCTTTCTTAGTGTAGTTGTTTGTTAGTGAAATTTCTGCTGAAATCATCTCACAGTCAGTAACAGTAGCACCAACAATGCTTAAACTACCTTTTAATCCAAGAAGAGCTTTTTCTGAACTAATTGGGTTATAAGTTTCTGGAGCATGTCCAATTACAAAGTCACCAGCTAAAGCCGCAGCTAAAGGAAGATCTACTGTAATTATATCAGCATTAGGTCCACCAGCATTAGTAGGAATAGGAGTTCCATTAACAGCAAGAACTTTAGCTTTCTGAGTAGTAATAGTATCACCATCAGAAGCATCGATAACATCGATATAAGCTCCAAACTCAAAAAGAATTCCTTTACCAGTTGCTACTTTAAAATCACTAACGCCTAGTCCACCTTCAAGAAAAGCTTGAGCAGCAATTACTTGAGCAACATCAGCTCCAGTAAGAGCAACTGTTACTAAAAGAAGAGCAGCAGGAGAACCATTAATTGCAGATTCAACTTCAGATGCAATAGATACTCCATCTTCAATTTGAACTTCAATATCGTTTCCTGAAACAGTAACTACTTCTAATCCAGCAGTACCACCGCCAACATAAGTAATATTAACTAAGTTACCATTAATTCCAGAAGCTGCTAATGCAGTATAAGTTAGGTCTTGAACTATAAGAGAAGCTAACTGCTCTGCTCCTGTAAGAAGCTGAGCTAACACAGTTTCACCTGCAATATAACTATCTTGAGCAAAACCTTCCATTGCCATTGTAGCTTTATCATCACCAGGAAGATTAAAAGTAATAGAGTCCATAATGGCTCCAACAGTTAATCTAGAATAATGTGTTGATTCTTCGAGAATTCTTGCAGAGTTTGCATTAAACCTTGAAAGCTTATAAACAATTTCAGCTGGATTAGTAACATCAACCTCTCCAAACGCAGTCAAAATAAATGGATGCATTGGTGGAAGTGTTGGGTTTCCTAAAATATCAGGATCACCAGGAATAATTTGAGACTCTAAAGTAGCTTCAACAGTTTTCTTTCCTGATAGTCTAGCTAAAACAGATCTTCCTGAACGAGATGGTGAATCGTCTCTTGGAATGTCAAAAGTTACACCAGCTGTATTAAAGTCAACAGCGCCCGCATCGGCAGGAACAAGTCCTCCTGTAGCAGCGTCACCAAACCCACCCGTTTCAAGGCCGATCCAGATTTTCTGGTCAACACCTAAAAATTCGGACGAGCGGCTTAATAATTTACGTCCCATAATTTACTCCTTATCTTCTGTAGTGGGTTTTTCTTTTTTTACTTTTTTTGCAGGTTTATTTTCGATAAGATCAAAAACAGTAATAGTGCCTTTTTTGCCACCTACTATCTTATCTACACAAAAATCAAACTCTTTTCCTTCATGCTCACATTTAAGAACATTACCTTCAACAGACAATACTTTAACACCTTCTAGGTCTTTAATATTATACTGTCTTCCAGTAACAATCGTGTTTAAATGAGCTAAAAACATTTTACCTTTCATTTCTTACTCCTAAACAATTGTTACGGTTGATGGTTCAAGGGCATACTTTCTAGTTCTTAGTCGCCTAACAATAACGATATCGGCTTTTGCAAACGTATAGACTGATCCACCGTATGTAAAGGTAATATCTAATCCAACATTGTCTTGAAAATCAACAGCTGACATATCGTCGCCTGAAATTCTTAATCCTAATGGTCGATATTGAAAAACGAAAGATCTAGGACGATCTGAAAACAAAGCTTCGGTTTTAACAACTCTTTTGTTGATGTTGTCTCGACCTCTGTAATGTGCCATAATAGTTCCTTCCGTTGGGGGTTATCGGGTTTACATAGAGTATATACAAATGGTAGATGGTTTCTTATCTAGTTTCGCTATGGCACTGGATATATCTAATTTCCAATTCAATCTCGTAAAGGTGCGTGTCTTCTTTATTAGAGAATAGTTGATTATCAGTTCTAATAGAATCTACTTCTGTTTGACTTGCAGCTCCACAAAGATAACCGTTATTCTCTATACACTCTTGGACATCTGCAACATGTTGTTCAAATTCATATATATCCATACCCTTTACAACACCAAAGAGCAATACTTTCCAATAATACTGTCTTTGTCTTCCTGCCATTCTTTCAATTCTATTAACTTTTTCATCTACTATAAAGATAACTGGAGTATCGCCTTCTAATCTATCTTGCCAGCCATTAACATCAAAGCTTGCTTCATAAATATCATGACAATATCCATTAGCCTCTGTAATAGTATTTAAAATTTGTCTCAGAGAATCTAAGATCCTCATTCTTCTGGACTTTAAGTTTACTACAGAGTTTCTTATCTCTTCACATTTTGCTGGATCTATACAAGCCATTATGCTTTCCTTAGTTGATCTTCTATAAAGATACCTAAATCTTTTTCAATTTTATCATTAACCATTTCTATAGCGTTTTCTAAATAATGAACTCCAGGAACTTTAAAAGAAGGAATAGTGTGTCCTTTAGAAAAGAATGTCTTTCCACCGCTTGTCCACTTTAAAGCTAATTTGTTTCTTGGCGCTACAAACCTAGCAGGAAAAGTGTGTCCCCAGTTTTGAACACCAGCATAAGGAACATTACCAGATGGTCCTACTTCACCTTCCCATTCATTAGGTCCTACTTTTCTTAAGTCTTTTTGAACAGAGTTTAATAAAGTACCAGAACGAACATTTAAGTCTGTTCTAATATTTTGTTTCATAGCTGTTTCTAATAACGTTAGTGCGCGAAATATTTGTTTAGGCATAAGCCTATTAATATTCTCTCCAGCCTTATTTAATTCTGCAAACTTTTTTTGTAAATTAGACTTAATAAGTACTTTCAATTAAACTCCAAAAATATTATTTTGAATTCTTTCAAACATTCCAAAACTCACATTGATATATGAAGACAGAGTTTGATATATCTCAGTCGGTATTCCTTCTTCTAACTCTGTTATTTTAGAGTAAGATTCTCCACGAACTCCTTTTGAAGCTATACCAACGTCTTTATTAGACCTTCTAAATTCATACCATTCTACAAGCTGAAGCGTAGCGAGACGAAGATCACTAGGAACATCAGAGATATCTCTTGCCCAACCAGCTTTATAAGTTACTCTTACAGATCCAGCTACAGAGCCACTAAATATTCTACCAATAACATTATCGCTGTCATCGTCTCTGAGGTATATATCATTACCAACAATTCTAATATCATTAACTCCAAGATCTGCTCTTTTATCTGCCATGCCTCTTAAAAGTAGATTAATTTGCTCAACTATTGTTTCTGGACCAAAATTTCTGTTATAATCTATCCTAACATCTGAAAGACTCAAAATTGGCCACATACTTGGAACAATTACGTTTGAATCGTTACCATCTGCGTCTTCTTGGAAGTCTTTAGCTAAAACTATTGTTTGTAAGATTGATTCTATTTTAGAACATGCTGAATTAATTAATAATTCAAATCTTTTTCTTCTTATTGGGACATCTGTTTTAGGAAAAGGAGTATCATCTACACCGTTTGCTAAACTTGTTGGTCCGGCAATATTTTGAGTCCTGATTTGGACATCTGGGAGAGTATCTGGCGCAATAACTTCGAGTTGGACGTTAACCAGGGCGCTGGCAGGACCACTTGCGCTGATTGCTGTCCGAATTTGTTCAGCCGTTGATACGCCGTCTTCAAGTTGGACAGAGATTGCACTTCCGATAACTGTGACGACTTCAGATCCTGCAATTGCTCCACCTGTGTATTCGATTGTGATTGCATTACCAATAACTCCTATAGTTTGGGCAGTATATCTTACAAACTGTTCAACTAAATAAGCATATTCACCTGTAGTTGGGACCTCATATCTATCTGAATGATCATCATATAGCCATTCACCAACATCATCAGCAGTAATCCATGCGTTATCTTTTAATATACTCACATAACTAGCCATTTATAAATCCTTTTCTAGAGTCGTAAAAAGTAATAAACAATTCTGAGAAATATATATCACCTGGAGACCAAGATTTCTTTCCAGCTCTATTAGTTTTCTTTATTAAGCTTCTTTGATCAGTCATTCTAAAACCGTGCTCTAAAGCTTGCATAATTAGTTCACTACAATCTAGTTTTACATTTTTTATACTATAGTCACGAATATCTTCAATTGGAATTATAGCGTAACTATGCTTTATATCATACTCTACACCAATTTCTACATCTCTTTTCACAACAGCTTTAATATAATCTATAGCATGATCACATAGTGTATTATTAAGAAAGTGTGGATTTGGATATCTCAGAACAACGCTATCTCTTTGGCCAATAGCTTCTAATAAAGATATTTTTTGTATACCTTTACCGATAGATTCAACTATTTTAAATTCATCTCCTATATGGGCAAATGCATGAGTTACTCTTTTGGTTCTTTTTTTTGAGAAAAGCTGTGCTATATATATAAGTAAGTTAGAAAAGTTTCCGTTTGTTTTGACTAATCCAACAAAGAATGGCGTTGAAAGCGTTTCTATTTTTTTTTCGATTTTTCTATAATCTTTTAAATTAAACTCTTTGTTTATCCAAGGAGCATGAATACTTCCTGCTGCATTACTCATAAAAGTAATTATCTTATTTATAATTTTCATAGCTATTTCCTATGCTTTCTTTTTTTACGATTTCTTTGTATTATATTTATATTGTGGATATGTCTTTTTTGCTTTTTTGTTAGTTTTTTCATACTGTTACTACTTCATGAAGGACAAAGTTTATTCCAATATTTTTAGCTTCAGCATCATTGTTTTTAAAAATAACCTCAAGTACCATGTTTTGGTATAAATCTGCATCATAATTAGAAGAATCTGCATAATATAAATCAGAAACAGAGACATTAAAGCCAAATTGATTTAAACAATAGTTAGGAACAGTTGAGTATGTTCCGCTTTCATCATCTAATACTTTTAAATCAACATTGTCATTACCGCTGCAATTAATTACTTCAACTTCGTCAATCTTACAGTGAGCATAAGGAACAACAAATTGAATACTTGTTTCTGAGTTAGCAGGACAATTTTGTCTAACCCCATGTTTTCTTCTATATAGTTTACTTCCATCAGCTAATGTCTTTTTAGAAAAAGCATATGGTTGTGGAATTTCTTCAACAGACACAGATGGGGTAATTTTACCTTTTAAGTAATTAATTTGATAATTAAGGTCTGTAAAATATGTTAATCCGTCTCCTATTTGAGCTTCTGAGTTTAATATTGATAAAAACAGGTTGTTCTCTGAATACAAACACAATAGGTTTGGTTTAATTGTTGGAATTAAAAACTCTTCATTTGGTAAAAATGTTCTACCAGTTCCCCAATCTTTTTCTTCATTAGTTAAATTTTTTACATAAATATCCATACGTATCCTTTATATAACTCTTGACAACCATAACGTCATTGCAAAATCTGAACAATTCTGACCATCGTCTTTATATTGAGCGTAAATAACTTCACCAGGAGCAAAGTCTAAATCTAAACCTGTTTCATATCCATAACCTGGATTAGTAGTATCTACCGTTAGCGTATGGAATATTGTTCCAGTTTTTGAGTTTCTTCTAAACTCAATATGAAATCGAGGTTCACTGTTTTGATTAGCCCAAGATATTTCTTCTATTTTTGCATTAAAAGGAAATACAACCATAGGAGTGTTTGGCATTAATTCATTAGGACCTAGCCATTCATTATTACCAACGATTCCATTAGATGTGCAATTGACAGTAAATCTAGGAATACCAACAGCTGTATTTCTAGCCTCTATTATTCCATCTCTAACGTTTTCAGATTCAAATGGAGGAACAACTTCAATTCCATCAGAGTCCTCTGTCCCATCAAATGGAACACTTATGTCAACAGGTGCTGTAAATGGTCCAGCCATTAGCTTAACTCCCCAAAAGCAACGTCTCCAGTTCCAGTAGACATTTTAAACCAAACTTCAGTGTTTTCACCAAGAGGAACCATTATTAGTTGACTTTTAAATAAATCAAAACTTTGAGAGGAGACATCAAATCCCCATTTTATATTTTTATCTAAAGCTTCCATAATTACATATTTTCTATTAGCTTTAACAGTAGCACCTACTTTACCTTCTTGAGGAGTAGTTGTTAAATTTAAAACAGTATCTAATCCACCGTTATCGTGGGTATCGCGAATAGAAAATTCACCATCAGAACTAACCTTAGTAATATTAGTTTCTTCTGAATTAGTCACCCTAGTTGATTGACTGGATCTATCTCTACTCACGTCACCCATGATTTAATCCTTATGAATCGTGTAATAAACCAACAATTGTTGTGTAAACTGATTGGACATCGTTCTTGTCTCTATTCGTAACAGTAACTCTAACAGTAGTAGTGTTCACTGTACCAACAACCTTTTTAGGTCTCTTTAGTTCCATATCAGCATTGTCATTTACCTCAGAAGCAAACCTTGTTGCTAATTTAGTAAAAGTCTCTACAGCAGCTCCATCACCAATTTCAACATCAATTTTGAAAGCCATTGAAGCGTCTGCAAGAACTTGGTCTAGTAAGAATGTTTTATTATTTGCTACAGAATATTCATGAGTAGCTGTTCCGCCATTTGAAACAACATCAACAGCTTCATTATAATCATGAACTTCATCGCCTTCAGATTCTTCAATAGCAACTGGAAGTGGATTATCTTTAGAATAAGGAACACCTTCTTCATCTCTAATTGCAACATCAGCAGCTACAATCGTCTCATCGACGCCATTATCATACGTAATACCAGTTTGTCTGAGGTTCTGATCTGTTTCGCTAGGAGTTTCTGCTGTACTTTTTCTATCATGCATAATTGGAGATGCAGATGCTGGCTTAGTATTTGTAGCTACATCATAATCGCCGTTACTATTTACTCTACCTTCTTCAGATAAAGCAACGACTCTATCTGTACCAGCAGCGTCATTTCCATGAATTTCAACATGGGCATTGCCGTCTGTATCAACTTCTTGACCTTGCGTAGGTGTTGTGTAGTCAACATTCTTTACTTGTAATTTTAAATCTGGGTCTTCTTGAGTCCGAACTGGAAGGCCTCTTTTGTTGTCACTCATAACTACTCCTTGTTTTTGTTAAGCTCTTCTTCAAGAGTGGTGATTCTATCTTTAAATGATTCTATTCTAGTTTCAATTCTAACAATTTCTTCTTTGCGTTCTTCTATTTGAACTTCAGCGTCCATAATATTAGATCTCATTCTCATTATTTCAGCATTTTTCTTTTTTGTTTCTAATAAGCTCATATTATCTCCTAATGGTATTTTACAATTATCCAATTTCTAATATTTGGATACGAGATGTAAAATCTCCTACCTCTGTTCTATAATGAGTAACAAATACTTCTATTTTTTCACCTGGAGTGATTAACATTCCACTCTCTGAATATGACGCAAAGTCAAACTGCTCAGATAAAGGTCCTCCAAAGTATGTGTTTCTTTCGTCTATTACTGATCCATTAATTTCTAATTCGTAGTCTGCAATATTGTTTCCGCTAACAGATATAAACTGCAGGTACGTCTCTTTGCCAATCGCAGCGGTATGTGAAACAACTGAGGTACGTATAGAATCAACAAGATTAGTTATCTTATTAAAGATTGGTTTTACAACTTCAGGCGTCACTAAGGTATTTACTATATTGACGTTTATTGAGCCATCTGGATTTATTTCTAATTCATCTGTGCCATCTCCAACCCTAACAGAGTCATATTCACCATTAGGTTGAAGATCATGGTTAAGATCTACAGATATTTCCGCATTCTCAATCCTTGTAGTTAAAGCATTGTCAAATACGTTTATACCTAGAATTACTTCTGCGTTTCCACCAACTACTTCTAAGTCTATATCTATAAAGTTATGGAAATCTGATAAGACTCCTTTAACATGTTTAACAGAATCAGAAGACAGTGTTAACACTTCACAAAAAGGCATCTCTTCAGAAAAAGAGGTCTTGACTTTTGCGGTTACTGTTGCGCCAGGGTCTATTGAATAGACATACATAGTAAAAACTATTCTAGCGCCATTCTTTATATCTAAATATTTTGTTTCTAAACTAGAATAGATCTTTCTAGGAAAGATCGTCTTTGAATTATGTATCTGAACTTTACTTCTTTCAGTCACTGTTAGTCCTTATTTAGACTTCACATCTCCATCAAACATTTTGTCTTGTTTAGGACCAAACTTTCTTCTTTGTTTGCTTTTTCCTCTAGGCTTTGACTCTTTAGGTTCTACTTTTTCAACTCCACCTAACTCAAACACATCTTTGTTTTTATTAGCCAATTTAGATATCATTAAAACATCACCTGTTATTTTATCGCCTATCTCGTATGTTCTGTTTGTTTTTAAAAGTTCTTTTACTTTTTCTGGATTTGCTTTTACTATTAGATACATACAATCTCCTTAAGATAAAAAGGGCTGGATATTACACCAGCCCTCGTTATTAAAAATTTAAGCTTTTAACTTAATTTCTTATAGTCCACCGATGTTGTAAACCATAGCTGCTGAAGACTCAGAAGCATAGTTTGATCCATCAACCTTAAGAACAGCTTGGAAAGCTTTTCTTGAGAATGAAACCATATCAAGAACATCAAATTCTGTCTTGTTTCTTTCAATTCTCATTTGAACAGCTCTACGTAGACCAGTAAACCATCTTTTTCTATTAACAAAGATAATAGAACCAGTAGCATCTGTAATCAACGCGTTTTTACCAGTAGCTGCAAGGTCTTCTCTCAAATATTCTGATACGATAACTGGCATACCTTCGTATTTTGCCAATTCACCTGTAAGAACAGTTGCTTGACCACCGTATTGTTCGATTGTACGAACGTCGTCAAGAAGAAGCATTTGGTTGTAAACTTTAGGTCCTGCGATAATAGCCAATTGACTAGGATCAACACCATATTTACCCATTTTTCCACGAGCACCGTTAAGTTCTGTTTCAGATACAGCGGCTCCACCAGCATTAACAGCAGCTTGTCCTGCAACAACAGCGTTTGCATTTAAAATACGAAGTCTAAGTCCGTCAAATGCAGTTTCTGGAGTAGCAGCAGCAATAGATGCAATAGTTACTGTAGGAAGCTCATCTGGAAGTTGTGTAAGCACATGCATTGTTCCAGCAGTGTCACCTTCAAGAATTGCAATTTCCATTGCTTTTTCTTGACCTTCCATCAATTCTTGACGAATAGCTTTAACTACGTCAGGAGCTGAATCTTCATTCAATTCTTCTGGAAGTTCATAACGACCAGCTAGCTTTTCAGCGTCAAATTGAATTGTGTTATCTGTTTTGAAAACTTGCTTATTAATAGCAGAAGCTTGTCCAACTCTACGAGCAATTGCACCGTTAGTTAGAACTGGCCATTTATAAGGATTTGAAGGCATTTTAACTTCGAAGAATAGTCCTGAAACTTTTCTGTCTAGATTAAATTCATCAATATATGAATCTGCAACAATAGTTGGGATCCACTCGAAACCATCATCACCTGATTCGATACCAAGTGCTTTCAAAGTAAACTCACAGTTTTCTTGAAAATACTTTTGATCTTTTACAGGAATGCCTAGAATCTTTTCGGTAAGAACACAGACATCAACGTCTTCTTTCAATTGCTTAACAATAGCAATTGAATCATTACCAAGATAGGCAAACTTTTTCTCTGCAGTGTTAACTCTGAGCAACTCGTTAAGCGATTTTACACCCCATTTCTTGAGGTTCTTAACAAGAGCTTCAGGTTTACTACCTTTAATTTTTTTTGTGGGAACAACTGTCTTTTGAGAAACTGCTACACGAGCAGCTTTCTTTTTGGCCAGTTCTTCTCGAGACTTTTTAAGAAGCTCTTTTAATTCCACGGCGCTCTCCTTTATTTATATTAATATTAAATGGTACTATACCAACGAAAGTTATATACATTTACCAATAGGAAAATTTGGTAAAAAAAAGGCCTCTATAAAGAAGCCTTTAATTTGGTTTAAAATATTGAAACTTTCTACTTGTTATCCAAGTTTCTCAAGTTCATCTATTGTTGCTTGAAGAGCAACCGCTGCTTCTTCTTCTGTCATATCATCAATAGTTTTTTCTTCGTCTTCTTCTTTATCACACTCTTCTTTTTCTTCCTCTTTTTCTTCCTCTTCCATTTCCTCTTCTTCTGCAGGCTTTTCTTCTTCATCAGCAGGCTTTTCTTTATCTTCTTCACTTTCTTCTTCTGACATTTCAGATTCCATAAGACCAGCAGATTCAAGAACAAGTGCAAGGCCCTCAGAGATAAGGTTTACTTGCTCTCCAAGTGCAGTTAAAGTTTCCATAACCATAGCAAGGTCTATAGTTGTTCCTTCTTCCTCTTCTTGTTTTTCTTCTTCTTCAGCAGGTTTTTCTTCTTCACCTTCTGGTTTTTCTTTTTTTGCTTCTTCTTCTTTAGCTTTCGCCTCTTCTTCTTCTTTAGCTTTTGCTTCAGCAGCTTCACGAGCTTCTTTTTCGGCTTCAGTTTCTTCTACTTTAACAGACTTAGATCTGAGTTTAGCGATTACTTGTTTTTTTGTTAGGCCTTTAGTTTTAATAGTCATAATTATCTCCTTAAAATTATTCTTCGTTACCATTATAAATATCGATAATCTCTTTTAAGAAATCACCATCAATATCATTTATATCTTTTAGTTCTTTAAGAGCGTCAGAAACAAACGATAAAAGCTCTGGAGTAACCTTAGTCGCTGAGTAGTCGTCTTTCTTTTCTTCTTCTCCAGAAACACCAAACTTAGCAAAAGGGTTACATGGTATAGTTACTATTGAGATTTCAAGCAACTCAAGCTCTTTAACTACGTTTGTATTTGTTTCTTTATCAAAATCTGAATCGATTTCATTATAACCTATTGAGAATGTTTTTAGAGAACCTTCTTTGATCTTAGTTCTAACATCCTCAACGTCTTTAGCGTTTGAAACCTTACATTTAACCCAAAGGCCATTTATTTTTTCATTCTCATCATCAACTATCTTGTAATCAACAATATTTCCAGCAACGTTGTCCCAATCGTGTTGGTATAACATTATAGGGTTTTCCATATACTCTTTCATGGTTCCTGCGAAGGCAGAAGGAAGAACGACGTCTCCAATTCTATCTTTATCAGCAGTATTGGCCCAACCTTCAATGAACATATTGCCTGAAGCGTCTTTTGTGATTGTTTTTGTGTCCCAATCAACAGAGCAAGTTAAAGTCTTAATCTTTGATTCATCTTGGACACGCTTAGACTGTCTAATATTATATTTTTTTGTCATGTTTACCTCTCATGTTCTATATACATTACCATCTGAAAATTTTTATTTTACACGTCATTGGCTAATGGAGATCCACCAGTTAAAATAGAGAATATATCGTCACTATCTTCTGGTAAGTAGTCAATAAAGCTGCATCTACAGTTAATTACTTCTCTAGCTTCACCTTTAGGATCTCTTGGATATTCTAAACCGTTAGCGAACTTTTCACCAACTTCAACAACATCACCTTCTAAATCGTCATGGCTATCTCTAACCTTAGCATCGTTAGCTGTGATCCAAACTCTCTTTAGTTGTTTAGATTCTTTAGGAAATTGAGTTTTAAAATTACTTGTCTTTAAATCTTGTCCTATAGATACGGCAGTTAGTGTCTCTGTTCTTGCAATTGTTTCTGCTTTACTTCTAGCGATACCATCAAATGCGTCTTCTATTCTTGAAGCTAATTCACTTACAGAGGCTTGATCAGCTGCAGTAGAAGTTATAATGTTTTTCAATTGACTTAAGCTTGTTTTAGTTACAGAGGTAACGTTCCTTGTGGATATCTTCTTGAGAATAGCATTAGCTTCTTCGTTTGGAAACACTAAGGTTCTTGTAGGTATATTTGTTTTATATCCATATTTAGTAGCTTTAAAGAGTGATTCAGATATTCTTTCAGATTCCTCTGCAATAAAAGTCTCCAAATCTTTAGCATCAGGAAGATCTGCTTTAATTCTAAAACTGTAACCTTTTTTATAAGCTTTCTTTTTAATCTTCTTGATTATAAAACTTTCTAATCTCTTCATAAAGTTGAAATACTCTTTTTTCCTTTCTTCAAGCATCTCAGAAACACCGTCGCCTGAAACCGCCTTTGCGTAGTTTTGAAGAACTTCTTTTGAAAAAGGAGCAGGAATAAACTTAGACGATCTAGGACCTGTAGTTGTTCCTGTTGTGTCTGTATGGGTATGTCTTGGTTCCTCTTTATCTGAGGATGTGCGACCTAACTCTTCTCCTGTATCATTATATAACACATGATAATGAAGTTTCTCTTCTCCAATAATAACTGATGGTCCTGTTTTATTTCCAGTTGCACTAATATGAATATGTCCAGCAGCTTTATCTTCCTCTTCCTCTTTAGGAGCTAATGGAGTTGGAATGAATCCTTCTTGAAGGGCCTGCATTATTGCTCTTTCAGTAGCGACACCAACATCTAAACCTTCTGTAATAGCTTGCATAATTAATTGAGCAACTCTAGATTCAAAGAAGCTTCTGTAGGAACTATATCTGTAATGACACCTGTATCGTTTTGAGCATTTGCTGTGTCTACTTTTTGTTCTCCCTGTGGAGCCATTAAGCTAAATAGATTTGGCACAGATGGAGCAGATAAAGCAGGAGTAGTGTCTCCACCTTCAAGTGCAGGAAGTTCCCAAACTTGTTCTCTAACCTCATTAATAGTCATACCAGAATCTAACATAGACTTAGCAGAATCAGCTTTGGCCTTAAAGTCTTCTTGAAGAGATTCAATTTGAGAAAAATCAAACTTAAACCTCATTCCTCTTGCAGACCTTAAGATAGACTCTGATTTATTTATTGCCTGTTCAATCAAAGTAGTTAAAGGCATAATAGTATCTACATAATATGTTTTGTTTTGAATTAAAGCATTAGCAAACGTAGCACCATCCAGAAGTCCTACTTTAATCGGAGGAACATTATAAGCTGAAAGTATTGGTTCCTTATTAGTCTTTGAAAACTCAATCAAGGATGAGTCTACAGGACTTTGTTCTATGATGTTATATTTCATTCCTTCTGGAAGGACAAGTGTTTTGTGGTGTTGTCTTTTACCTGTGAAGTTAGCTTCAAAAGTCTTAGTTAATCTAACCATTTGCTCTTTAGTGAGCTTTTTAGTTGTCTCAATAGCTCCACCTAATCTAGCACCTTGCTTATAGAATCTCATATGGTGTTCATCTGTGTATCTATCAAGAAGAACTTTTTTCATTACAGCTACGATAGGTGCAAGACCATATAGAGGATTAGATGGATTAGGAAGTTTAATATGGATTATTTCATCTTTATCAAAAAAAGCGGTTTTTTCATTAGCTACAATCGCATAACCGTCGATAATTTTAGTTGGGTCCTCAGAAGGTATGACCTCCGTCATTGCAGAGTTTATTCTATATAATGATTCAATTTCTGTTTTTCTTACTCTTTGAATAGCATCGCGCAACCTTCCTTCTGATGTGCTTTCCTCTTCAAGGTCTCTCTCTTCTTTATAAGGATGGATATAAGCGTCTCCAGTTGCCAATATGTCTGCACACACTAGATACCAGAATTCCATTTGGGTTTGAAGATCATTAGGAAATCTAAACACGTTTGCTTCTGGTTCTGCTGAAGCTTCAATCCAGACCTCTTTAAAAACTTCTTCAGTTTCTCCATTTGGTTGGACAACGTTTTGTTTGATTATTTTTCTTTTCTCTAATTTAAAAGGAAGAGACGATATCGTTTTTGCTATAGTATTTACAGTTATAAAGAACCACGTTTCTGTCATGAAAAGCTTTTGTAACATAGCCTTATCATACTGTTCATCAAGTAGTCCAAATTGACCTGCGATAGGATCTGAACCATTAGAATCAATAGATTTTTCCATATACAGTTGAAGATTTTCTTCAACTAACTCATCTACCTTGTTAGAAAGATCACTAATTTGATCATGTAAATTTTCTGTTTTTAATCCGGGCAGACTTTTTTTAGAACCAATAAAAGGGAATTTCATATAAGCACCTATTAGATATTTTCATTACTATAGGTACATACAATTAGATCTGTAATATTTTTATTTAACGTACTTCTTATTGAAACAAGTCTCACAGTAATCAAACTGTTTACGTTCGTCAAATTGAGGATGGTATTTTGTTACACAAGTTACTTCATCGAACCACTCTTTACACTTAGGGCATTGCATGAAATCATTTTCTTTACAAAAGTTTATATCATCAACTTTGTATATATCTGGTTTGATTACAACATTATTGCCGTTTAGGCTTACCTCTGTCTGCTGGGTGACGTGGACTCTATGCATCTGTTAATCCTTCTAAAGTAATCTTTTTTATTCCTAATGCTAATAATAATTTTACAGCTGAATTAAAACCAATTCCACGAGCTCCTCTTCTTTTCTCAAAGGCCGTTATAGTGTGGAAGTTTATTCCAGACTTTTCAGCAAGGTCTCTTTGAGTCCAATCAAGATGTTTCCTTCTATCTACTATTACCTTAAGAAGAGAGTTATTAGCTTTTAGCATCTTCGTCTTCTTTTGGTAGTTCTTTTATTTTATTTAAAACATCTTCAACTCCACTTTCAGTAAGGTGTCCAATAACATCGTCTGTTAATGGCGAGGAATAGCAGATTGATCCATCTTTAATCACAGCAAGCTCATAAGGATGTTCATCGTCTGTATAAGCTGCCCTTCCCGTAATAATAGAAGCACCATAACCGTTAGGGAATGATATTTTAGCTTGTGTACCAAATTCACAGTTAGAGTGTGTTTCAAACTTTAAATCATTAAATTTAATTGTCATTTTAATTCTCCTACTTTGTATATAAACCTTTTGCAACATACTTATCTTCAATATAATCTACTTTAATTACGTCAATTCCTTCTTCATGGAGTAACTCTATTCCAGATATATCTCTATAACTCTCTAAAAAGTATACTCTTTTGAACCCACCTTTATTGATAATTCTTTTTGCGCAAGTCTTACATGGAGACATCGTGACAAACATTGTCTTTGGAACTTCTGGTCTCTCTGATATTTTAAGCAAAGCATTGTCTTCTGCGTGAAGGCATCCACAGTTACCTGGTTCAACCGTGTCGCACCCGTTATGGCCACCTTTATAGTTCCCATTATATCCTATTCCATACACTCTCTGGAAGTCCTCAGAAACAACGACGCAACCGACTGACTTTCGGTCACATGTTGATCTTTTCTGCAATTTTACAGCTAAATTCATAAAAATATCAATAAACGATGGTCTTTCTTTCATTTTATGCTCCTTTTTAGATATAATACCCATTAACTTTGAACAATCTTTGACTATATGTATTAAATTAATATAATCAAATACTTATTGGAACATGGAGGTACCATTGAGTGAGAATCCTACGTATACTAAAGAACAGTGTATTGAAGATCTAATTAGAGTAAGCAAGCTCTACCCCAACAAAACTATTACTAGAGCCCTTTACAGAGAAGAAGGAATCGTCTCTGATAGAAACTACCGGTTCCATTTCGGAACATTTTCAGAATTCATGAACCAAGTAGGATTAAAACCTAACAGACATCAACAAAAAATTATTTCCCAAACAGCAAGGCAAGCTTCAACCGATATACTTCAAGAGTACTTTGAAATAGAAGTACTGCCTTATCACCTTAAATATGAGGTAGACCACAAAGGAGATTTAATAACTATTATGGTCGTTTCCGACATTCATGATAAAGAGGTTGATGAGTTTGCTTTGTCTGTATTTTTAAACGAATGTTACAGAATTCAACCTGATATTATTATTCTCAATGGAGATATCTTTGATCTCTATGAATTTTCTAAATACACTAAGGATCCTAGACGCTGTGACGTGACTGGTAGGATCAAGTTTGTTCACGACAGAATCTTTGCTGTGTTGAGAGAAACCTGTCCTAAAGCTCAAATCGACTTAATCATTGGTAATCATGAATATAGGCTATTACTTCTTCTTGCTAATACTAATCCACACCTTCAAGTACTTCTTTCAGATCTTCATGGAATTGGATTAGCTGAATTACTTGGACTCGATAGGTTTAGAATTAATCTTGTAGCTAAAGTAAATTTAGGAGCATTTAGTAAAACTGATATTGATAATGAATTACGTAAGAACTATAAAACATACTTCGATTGTTTTGTAGCTACCCATAAACCTACTGCTAAAGATAAGTTTGGAATGTCTGGTACTAACGGACACCACCACAAAGCTGAACTTAGTTCCTTTACTAATCACTTAAGAGGTCAATGTACTTGGGTTCAAACTCCAGCATTGCACGTTCCAGAAGCAGAATACCTTGAAGAACTTCCACAATGGAACATGGGATATAATGAAGTGACTATTTCTCAATCCACAAAAGAGGTTGATCAGAAACTTCAAATCATTAAGCCCACTTGGTCAAAAATTAACGGCCTAATCTATAGGAAAAAATAATGAAGATACCTTCTTCGGTTATTATCTTTGGAGCTGAATGTAAAATTGTTGAAGTTCATCCTTGTGTAGATGAATATGGAAATCTTTGCGATGGTTTGTTTGATGCTAACAGTATGAGAATTGAACTCGAAAAGAAAACTTCAATGAAAAATAAAGAACATACATTAATCCATGAACTTGGACATGCAATGTTTTACAGAATGTCACTGGGTCAGACAAGAATTGATCCGCAGATAGAAGAGATCATTGTAAACAGCAATGCCACTATGATTCAAGAACTATTTAATATTCGTTTTAAAAAGGTATGATATAACTATTGAACTGCAGTGGGCGGGATGATCCAGGGTTAACCTCAACGTTTAGATTCTGCTCACTGCTATGCGTTTCGACACAGTGAAACCACCTATGCCCTCTTTGATAATTCTTTCTTTAGTGTAGCCTTTAGCCTGGAAGTCTTTAAAACCTTTCATTCGGAAAGATTCGACATCAGTAAAGACAAGTTGATGTTTCTCAGAAGTAGTGTTGCTGAAAGATTTAAGCTTTTCTTTTACAGGTTCAAATTCTTTCTCCAACCTTTTGATCTGTTCGTTTAGAGTTATGAACTTATCACAAAGCTCGTCAAAGTCAAGTGATGGCTTACACATTTGCTCTGCTAAAGCTTCTTCTGAGTTACCAAGTATATCCATCATTTCGCTTATAGCTTTATCCATCATAACCTCACTACCCTTTCATAAGAGTTTTCTAACATAGCTAACGCTACAGCGGCCACCTGTACTAATTCTGCACGATAATCAGGATTATTTTCAGGAAGCTTTCCTGCAAACCTAGATTCTAATATTTCCTTAGCCATTTCACCAACTTCTTCAGACAAAATAGTTAACCAAAATTCTGGACGGTGATCTTGGTGTCCAAATTTTTCTTCTTGTCTTTCACGCTCTTGTAAAATAAGATCAATACATTCGTCTTGTAATTCTTTAGACATAACATTCCTCACTTATTTTCTTTATGTCTTCAACTTCTTCATCAACGGATAGTTCTTTAACTAACTTATCAAAAGAAGTCATCATAGTAGCGCCAACAATATAGACAATCTTTTTCTTATCTTTCTCAAGATTTTCTTCTTTATTAAGTATTGTAGCTATATATAAGTTCTTTTTCATTTCTTTTCCTCTTCTTTTATAGCTTCAATCTCTATACTGGAAAGATAAACTTTTTCGCTATAATTGTAAAAAGAGATGTCATATTTCTCTACAGGATATGGTGGTTTAAAACATAAACCAGTGTCACTCTCTATGTAGTGCTCTATAGCTATAACAAGTTCTTCTTTAGTTAGTTTAAATATCATTTTGAACTCCATATTTTTGAATAATAATTGTTATCATCAGACTTAGCAATA